>Ga0194110_10002331_pt1 | contig 24104 bp, 20 predicted proteins | sample TA2Kig1200mmetaG_FD_146192 | JGI IMG/M metagenome (GOLD analysis project Ga0194110, IMG submission 146192) | Freshwater microbial communities from Lake Tanganyika, Tanzania - TA2015032 Kigoma Deep Cast 1200m | ecosystem: Environmental > Aquatic > Freshwater > Lake | place: Tanzania: Lake...
CCCGGCCCTCTGCGGCGACTACGACATCACCATCGCCCTCAACGACGACGGCGCGGGCAGCAACCCACTGAATCTGTGCAGCGCACCCCCAGATGTACAGCAGACCGTCTCCATCCTGGACGTGCCCTTGGTAGAGCGCTGGAACCTGGTGTCCACCTACGTCAACCCCTTCACCACCAACGCCAGCGTAGTGCAACGCCCTATTGAGGGACAGTACGTGGTTATCCAGGGCTTCGATGGCGGCGCCCAGTCGTACTATCCGGACCTGCCGCCAGCGGTGAACACGCTGAAGGAGATGGATGCGGAGCATGGGTACTGGATTAAGACAGTGACTAGGGATCAGGGATCAGGGACTAGGGATCACTCGTCAGCAGTGGCTACGCTGCGCGTGGTGGGTGAGAAGTTCGCTGAGGATCGGGCGATTGAGCTGGATGCGGGCTGGAATCTGGTGAGCTATCTGCCGCGCCAGCCGCTGGCCGTCGCCGATGCCCTGCAAAGCATTGACGGGAAGTACACCGTTGTGCTGGGCTACGATCAGGGCGCGCTGTCCTACTACCCAGACATTGATCCCAGCTTCAACACCCTGCGCGAAATGAAGCCCATGTTTGGCTACTGGATCAAGATGGTCCAGGCGGGCACGCTGCAATACCCAACCACGGCCGATTTTCGATTGCCGACTGCCGATTTGCGATTGAAAGACAAAATCGAAAATCGCAAATCGCAAATCGCAAATCCCACCAACACCTGGGTCAACTTCTACGGTACGGCTTCTTTGCCGGTGGGAACCGTTGTCCAGGCGATGGACCCCGACGGCGTGGTGTGCGGGGCCACGGTGATCACCCACGAAGGACAGTACGGCCTGCTGGCCTGCTACGGCGACGACCCCGCCACGCCTGGGGACGAGGGAGCGCGACTGGGAGACACGATTCAGTTGGTGGTGGATGGTCAGGTGCTGGGCGTGGGGACGTGCAGCGAACACGGCAGCCGCCAGTGGAGGCCGCTGGGGCAAGCAGAGGTGTGGTCAGTGTACCTGCCTTTGATAAGAAAAGGGAGCAGATAGAAGGAGAAACCAGGTTTTTCCCTGTCTGAGCAAGCAAATCGTTGCTTTTGGGCTCTTCTGGGACGCGAAGAGATGTCTCATCAACGAAAAAAACCTGGTTTCTGAAACAAGCTCCAAATCATCCTTGACGGAAACCAGTGGACATGTTAGAATAATCCAAACCGCAGGAGTCATCCCGTGCATCACCCTTGGAGGCTGTTATTGTGCCTGGCCTGCCTGCTCGTAGTGGCCCAGACGGCCTGGTCGGACGAGGAATTGCACCCTACGCCCTGGTTCGTGGACTTCTGGGGCCAGCAGTCCACCCTGAACGACCAACCCCTGCCAGTGGGGGCCGTGATCCGCGCCTACGACCCCAGCGGCGTGCTGGCCGGCCGCGCCGAAGTGACCCTGAGCGGCTGGTACCTGATGGCGGTCTACGGCGACGACCCTCAGACCGAGCTGGACGAGGGGGCCATATCCGGCGACACCATCACCTTCACCATCAACGGTCGCCCGGCCGTTCCGGTAGGGCCAGACCAGCCGCGGTGGACTGCCTCGGGCGAGCGGGTCCACGTGGAGCTCAGCGCGTCCACCCTGTTTGGCGACCTGGATGGCGACTGCGACGTGGACATTGTGGACATCATGATGGTGGCCAGCCGGTGGAGTTGTCGGCGTGAGGACACATGCTACGATGCCCGTTGTGACCTCGACGGTGATGGCGACATTGACATCGTGGACATCATGAGGGTGGCGGCTCACTGGGGGGAAGTCTGCTCTCCGTAGGCAAGCGTTCACCCCGCCCTTTCAGGGAGGGGGTGGGGGAGGGTAGGGTGGGGGTAAGACCACCCTCACCCCTGCCCTCTCCCTGGCAGGGAGAGGGAGTGAACGGTTACCCCCGTATATCAACACAGAGGCCAGGAGGAACACGACATGAAACTTGCACTGAGCGAAGCGAACGTGACACGCCCTGCAGCACAAACCATCGGACTGATCAGCCTGCTCGTCCTGATCTTAACGCTGGCCTACAGTTCGACCCCAGTTAGGGGCGATCCCGCGCCGGAGTGGGTCAACTTCTTCAGCAGCAACACCACCTTTCTCGGCCAGCCCGTGCCCGTGGGGGCCGTGATCGCGGCCTTCGATCCTGATGGCGTGCAGTGTGGCAAGTTCACCGTTATCACAGCAGGCAAGTACGGCTTCCTGGCCTGCTATCGCGACGACGACACCACGGAGGAGGATGATGGAGCCGACCCAGGGGACGAGATCAGCTTCACCATCAACGATCTGCCGGCGGTGTCCCTGGGGCCGGATGACCCCATCTGGACCAGCAACGGCGACCTGTTGGAGGTTGATCTGGGCGTACCCGATAGCGATGGCGATGGCGTCTACGACGGCGCGGATAACTGTCCCCTGGTGCCGAATCCCAATCAAACCGACACCGATGGGGATGGGGTAGGTGATGCCTGCGATAACTGCCCTGAAGTCTATAATCCCGATCAGAAAGACACCGACGGCGACGGGGTAGGCGACACCTGTGACAACTGTCCCACGGTTTATAACCCTGACCAGACAGACACCGACGGCGACGGCATTGGCGATGCCTGCGAGCCATTTCCCGTCGGCGGCGTCATCGTGCCGTTGAACAAGCTGGAGCTATTGGCACCCTGGCTGGAGATGACCGCGATGGTAGTGACGATTGCGGCAGTCCTAGCCAGGAGACGGAGGGGCTAGAAACCCGCATCCCCAAATGGTTCACAATGTAAAAGGTTCTGGCAAACGGTCCGCCAGAACCTTTTTGCTTTGAATGGCAACTCGCTTATCTTCAGTGGATTCAATCTATGCCACCATGACCAGCTCGCTGGGGTTTTCGACATAGGTCAGGGGGACTCGGTCGGCAGGGGAAGCATAGAAGGTCGTAACTTTTAGGAACTGGTTGACGGGCGGCGTGGTGATGATACGCGCCACTGTCTCCCGTAGCTCTTCTGGCAGGTCATCCAAGCCGGTGAGGGCGAAACTGCGAACTCCCAGTTCAGTCGGAGAAGTAAGAATGGAAAAGTCGAGGATGGTGAGGCCAGCAGCTCGGCCTTGTTCACGGTGAAAACGCAGTACGATGTTATCCGTCAGTTCGACGGCACAGGTGGCCTCAACATCGTCGAACACGATTTCAAGGATATCGCCCACCTCTTCGTAGGCCAAGTGTATCCTTTGGCCGTCCTTGGTAAAGAGTTCTGTCTCATGCAAACGAAGCTCACTCATAATGCCTTATCCCTCACGAGGAATATACGTGCCCCAAGCAGTGATTACAAAGTTGTTGGAGGCAAATGTTCCATCTGGACGTAGTTGGGTCGCAAATCTGACCACCACAACAATGGTGTTGTATTCCAGCGGCAATGCATCACAACGCCTGTAATACTTGTACTTGCTTGGGTTAGCTGGCTCTTGTCTCCGTCGTCCCTTTCTCAGCGTGTCAAGCAGATCATCCAGGAGACCATCGAGTTCATCGTGATAGCGAAGAATGTAGTCCCACCGCTCCCGCGTCATGTAGATTTCATTGCCGTAGCGGTCATGGACTGTCCACTTGGACACAGCACGTCTCCTATGGTGTATTGCTCAGCGGTAGTGACTGACAAACTAAGTATAGCACACTTTGTCTGTAGAGACAAGTTGGCTTTGTGGGCTAGTTCACAATGCAAAAGGTTCTGGCAGATGCTCCGCTAGAACCTTTCGTTATCTAACACCTCACTCATTGCCTCATCCCTCGTCGCCTCATCACTCATTGCCTCATTGCCTTGGCGCCACCTGGATTGTCTTCTCCTGAGTGCAAGTCACCAGGCCCGGACCACCCCCCTTGATGCGGCGCACGTACCGTCGCTCGGTATAATCCACGGCCACGCGGGCTGAACCCCGCGCCTGGGAGTAGTACGCCGCCAACTGAGCCGCCTGCCGCAAGGTGGCCTGCGGCACCTCCCGTCCCTCGGTCTTGACGACGACGTGGGCGCCGGGCGCGCCCCGGACGTGCAGCCACAGGTCGTCAGGAGCGGCCCGCCGGAAGGTGACCTCCTCGTTCTGACGGCTGTTCTTGCCCACCAGGATGAGAAAGCCGTCCTGGGAATTCACAGCCAAAGGCTGACTGCGCCCCGCTTTCAGCCGACGACGCTTCTCTTTGATGTAGCCAGCTTCAGCCAGACAAGCCTCCACCTCCCGGATCTCAGGCCGATTGGCCGCCAGATTCAGGTCGGTCTGCAACTGATCGAGGTAGCGCAACTCCAGCTCCGCCCGCCGCAGCAGAGGGGGGATCTCCTCAGCCGCGCTCCTGGCCTTTTTGTACCTCTCAAAGTAGCGCTGGGCGTTCTCCACCGGCGTGAGGCTGGGGTCTAACTCGATCAGCAGGGGTAGCTCAAGAGGCACCGTCAGCTCCCGCTGCCCAGGCTGGATGCAGTGAGCGTAGGCCAGGATCATCTCCCCCTTGAGGCGCAGCTCTTCCACCTGCGCCTGCGAGACCTGCGACCTCTGCAAAGCCTCTCGCTTCCTCCGCACTCTCTCCCTGGCCCGCAAGATAGCCTCTCGCACACCTCGCCTGGCGGCTGCATAAGCATCCTCGCCAACCATCTGCTCGTAATAAGCCTCCACCGCCTGACTGATGCTCGCCACCTCTTCCCAGGTGCCGTACTGAGTCAGGGGATAGGGAGCGAAAGCCACCAGTCGCTCGCCCTCCCTCACGACGCTAGGCTGCCAGCGGTGCTCCCACACTGGCATCAGCATCTCTTGAAAAGCCTCCAGCAGAGGGGAGACCCTGGCCACCTGGGAGACGGCGGCCTCGGCATCCCCCAGGGCCCGATAGACCACTTCTCTGGCCATGAGGGGGCTGACGCCGCCGATGCTCGCCACCAGAGCTCTCCAAACAGGGGACTCAGGAGAAACGTCGGACAGGATGTCCCGCAGGCGCAATTCGGTGACGTCGGTGGGGTCGAGCTTGGACTGGGGTGGCGGGGGAACGTAGAGGCGCTGGGGCAGAATGTTGCGGTAGCGGCTCATGTCAGGCCCTACCCGCTTCACGCTGTCCAGGATGAGGCCCTCCTCGGCCACCAGAACGATGTTGCTGTGGCGGCCCATGACCTCCACGCTCAGGGTGGTGGTGCCCTCCGCGTGCTGCACCGCGAGGTGGAGCACGCGTTCAAAGAGAGGCTGCTCGATGGCCACAATCCGTCCTCCGTGGACGTATTTGCGCAATAGAAGCAGCAGCGGCGTAGGTTTCTCCATCCCGCGCCGCAGCTTCTCCCCTGCCAGGTGCAGGCGGGCGTGCTCCGCATGAGCCGAGGCCAGCAGGTATCTGCGCTCCCCGTGGGCGTAGACTTCCATCCCCACGGAAAGCTCATCGGGCAGGAGGACCTTTTGCACTCGCCCGCCCAGGATCTGATCCCGCAGCTCGTCGGCCACGGCGGCCATCGTCAGGGCATCAAAGTACATCAGTATTCTGTATTTCGTATTCCGTTTCCAGGTCCTTCTGGATTAGAGGCATGAAAGGAGGCTCTTCCTGCGGAAGCAATGTTTCCCAGTCCAGGTGCAGCTTCATCACGAAATCGTCCAGGGTATCGCTGCCACGGACCCTGATCCTCTTCAGCTCGAAGGGGTGCTCCGATGATTGCCGATCGCCCTGATTGATGGTCACCGCCCCCCAGAAGTAGGCCGAGCGCAGGACATCCACCACCTGCTGATCGTACCTGCCCGACGGATAGGAGAAGAAGCGCGCCGTCTTCCCCGTGCGCTCCTCGATAGCCTCCTTGGAGGCCATGATCTGCCAGACCACGTAGTCAACGGGTTGCCCCCTCAGGTCAGGATGGGTATAGGTGTGGGGCTCGAACTCCATGCCCGCCGCGCTCATCTCCTTGACCTGATCCCAGGAGAGGTATCCCTCGTTCTCCTGATCAATGGGGGCGGTGATCAGGAAAAAAGTCCCCACGAAGCCGTGCTTTTTGAGCAAGGGGTAGGCGTGGGTGTAGTTATCCCGATAGCCGTCGTCGAAGGTCAGGATAATCGGCTTGCCAGGCAGGCGCTGGCCGATGGTCAGATAGTAGATGAGATCGTGCAGGGTGATGGAGTGATAGCCAGCTTTCTTCAGATAGCGCAACTGCTGCTCGAAATCCTGGGGGGTGACGGATAGGTCACGGCGGATCGCGCCGGCATCGGGCGGAGGGACGGCAATGTGATGGTACATGAGGATAGGCACCCGCGCCTCGCGTACCACTCCATCGGGCGTGGGCAGGGGAGTGGGCGTCGGGGTAGGGGTCGAGGTTGGGGTAGGGGTCGGAGTAAAAGTTGGTGTCGGAGTCCAGGTAGCGGTTGGCGTGGGAGTCGGCGTAGCTGGTGAGGAGTGTCCGATCTGGGGCAACAATATGCGCTGGGACCTGGTCTGAGTGGGGGTGCTCGTCGGGGTCAGAGTCACCGTCGGGGTCGCCGTCCGAGTCGGGGTCGGGGTTGCCGTCGGGGTCGGGGTTACAGTCGCCGTGGGGGTCGTTGTTGGGCCTACGACCCCAGGGGAAGCAAACCGCAACTGGAACACGGTGACGATGACCACCGCCAGAGGCAGGATAGCTATCTTCAGATAATTGCCCAGTCGCACGGGGATGGAACTCCGCAAGTTTCTCTCCTTGGCACAGTCACCCTAGAGGATACCGCAACCAGGGAAATCTGTCAAGTCTGACGGTCATCGAGATACTTGCGCACCAGTTTGATCACCACAGTTCCGTACTTTTCCAGCTTGCGCGGGCCGATGCCCTTTACCTCTGATAAAGCCTCCAGGGTGACAGGCCGGTGGGCGGCGATGGCGCGCAGGTGGCTGTCGTGAAAGACGACGTAGGGCGGCACCTGCTGCTTGTGGGCCTGCTCCAGCCGCCACGCGCGCAACGCCTGGAACAGGGCCTCATCCACGTCCAACTCCAGCTCGTCTTTTGGGGGGGACTTGCGCGGCGGCTCCTGCGCCGGACTGATCAGGCTGTCCAAGGCGGCTGGGTTTTGCAGCGCAGCTTTGCCCGCCGGCGTGAGGTCGAGCACCACGCCGCCGTGGTCGAGTTGGCGCGCCTTCAGAAACCCGCCGCGCTCCAGTTGCTCTACCATGCGTTGAACAGCGGTGTCGGAGCGAAAAGCCAGCGCGCCGAAGCCTTGCTGGTCGCAAGCCCTGGACGGAGCCCGACTATCGCCGCGCAGGATGCGCACCAGGCTGAGCCGCCCCCAACTCCACGGCGCGGCCGAGACACAGCGCAGAATGGTCAACAACTGCTCCCGCTCATCGGGCAGACTGGCGTCCGACGGCGACTGGGTCTCGACGCAGTTGTCGCAGGCATTGCACCGCTCGATGATGCGGCCGCCCAGGTAGGCGTTCAGGTGGCCGTGACGGCAGCGTGCGGTCTGAGCATAGGCGGTGATCTCGTCTACGCGCTGGGCCTGGATGGTCTCGTATCGCTCCAGCAGGGTGGCGATGCGCTGGGCGGCGTCCGATGGTGGCGGCAGCAATTCCAGCAGCAGGTCGCGCCCGGCGGGGCGATAATCCAACCAACCCGCATCGGCCCAGTCCAACACCTGCCGTTCGATGTCAGCGGGGGACAGCCCGGCTCTCCGTGCCACGTCCACCAGGTCCAGGGTCAGCGGTTGGCCGGGCCGCAGGCGGGCCGCTTGGCAGAAGGCCAATAGCTCAGACGCGGAAGCCGTCACATCGCTGGTCGTCAGACAGACGATGGCCGCGCGGGGTACGTCGGGACCACGTCGCAGCAGACCCACTTGCTCCAGCAGGCTCAGGGCCACGCGCACGCGGGTGTCGTCGGCCTGCAGGCCTGTACTGAGCGAAGCGAACGTATCGCGCTCCAGGTCCGCCGCCGCGATCCGGACGGACGAGCTCTCTCCCAGGCGCTGTTTGACGGCGGCGTAGACGGCTCGCAGGAACTCGATGGGCAGCACGTCCTGGCGGGCGCGACGGGTCAGGGTGGCCCGGTCTGAGGCAGCGTACATCAGCAGGCAACGGGCGGGCAACCCATCGCGTCCGGCCCGGCCGGCCTCCTGGTAGTAGGCCTCCAGCGACGGGGGTGGGACGAAGTGGACGATGAAGCGGATGTCCGGCTTGTCAATGCCCAGGCCGAAAGCGACGGTGGCCACCACCACGCGGATGCGGCCAGCCATGAAGTCATCCTGCACCCCGGCCCGGTCGGCGAGGCCGGCGTGGTAGTGGTCGGCGACGATGCCGTTTTGGCCCAGCAGCGCGGCCAGCTTCTCACAGCGGGCGCGGGTGCCGGCGTAGACGATGCCGCTGCCGGGCTCAGTTTGGCAGAAGGCCAGCAGATGGCGTAGCTTCTCATCAGCGCTGCGGGCGTGGAACACCTCCAGTTGCAGGTTGGGGCGGGTCACGTCACCGGCGATGATGCGCATCTCACCCAGATGCTGGATGATGTCCCGCCGCACGCGGGGTGGCGCCGTGGCAGTCATGGCCAGCAGCGGCGGGTTGCCCAGCGCCTGCCGCGCCCGCCCGATGGTGAGGTAGTCGGGCCGAAAGTCGTGGCCCCACACGCTGACGCAATGCGCCTCGTCAATCACCAGCCGGTCCACACCCGCGCGCCGCAGGGCGTGCAGGAAGGGCGGCTGTCGCAGTCGCTCCGGAGCGGCGTAGACCAGCCGGTAGGCCCCGTCGGTGACCTGTTCCATCCGCTGGCGACGTTCGTCCCTTTCGAGGCTGTAGTCAATGTTGATCGCCCGACACCGCAGCTTTGGAGGCAGCGAGTCCACCTGGTCCTTCATCAGGGCGATGAGGGGGGAGATGACCAGCGTCGTGCCACGCTCAGCGAGAAGCGCGGGAAGTTGGTAGCACAGCGACTTGCCGCCACCGGTGGGCAGGATGGTCAGCACGTCCTCGCCGCGCAGGACGCAGGCCATGGTCTCCAACTGGCCGGGCAGGAGGGTTTCGAAGCCAAAGAGCTGCCGGGCGGCCTCGGTGATGCGGGCCCGCTCCTCTTCGGAGACTAGCACCTCATCGAAGGTGGGGAGGGGCTCTTCTTCCCCCCCTCGGTCCTCCCCGATTTCAGGGGGGAGGTGGCGCGGTCGAGGGGTTGGGGAGAAGACCGCTTGCAGGTCGGTCAGCTCGGCGGCGTAGCGGCGCTCCAGTTCGGCCTCCAGGTCGGCCACGCGGGTTTCCTCGCCGCTGGCGCGGAAATAGTCGCGCAGGCGGCGCAGGTAGGTGACAGAGAGCGGCGTTTCCTCGTCGGCCGTGCGCAACAGGCGCACGGCGTAGCCGCTGGCGGTCACCCAGTCGTCGAGGGCCTGGTAGAGGGAGAGCATCCCCAGAAGGTAGGAGCGCCCCTGGGGACTCAACTCGTTCAGGCGGCGGCAGGCGTCCAGCGCGGCCTGCGTGTCCCCTCGCGCCAGTTCGACCTCGCCCAGCAGTCCCCAGGCCATCACGCTGTCCTCGTTCTCCTTCACAAGGTCGCGGGCGATCTGGTGGGCGGTCTCCGTGTCACCTCGCGCCAGGTGGACGCGGGCCAGCAGCGTGCGGGCGGTGAGAGAGCTCTTGAGCTGCAGGCGCTGTTGCATCACCGTCAGCGCGTCGTCGGGCCGGCCCTGGGCCAGGAAGGCCCGCACTCGCAGGTCGAGCAGCGAGACGAGGGTGGGATTGGCCGGGATGAGGGCATCCAGGCAGGCGTGAACTTCTTCGGCGTGATCCCAGCGCAGGAGAAAGTTGAGCAAACGGCTGCGGTCGTTGCTGGAGAGTTGGCAGACCTGGGCGGGGGTCAGGTCGAATTCAGCTAATGGATCACTGGACATCATGGGCTCTGCCAGCAGGTTATCTGGATCGTAGAACGGGTTCCAGGAACTCTGGTGTGAGTTCTATCCGCTCATCCACTGCGTTCCACAGCGAGTTGTGAAGGGGGACGTTGTAGAAGAGCCAGATAGAGACTCCCTCGTCTTTGGCAATCTGAATGGCAGGCACGAAGTCGGCGTCCCCGGCGACGATGGCCGCGTGAGTGATCTGCCCCTTGGTGCTGAGGCGCACCAGATCAATGCTAAGGAGAACGTCTACTTTCTTCTGGATGAAGACGTACTCGCCTCGCTCGTCTCTGTAGCGGAGGAGATCTCCCTCGCGGAGTTCAAAGCGTGGGAAACGTCGAGCAGCGTTTTGGAAGCGCTGGTAGTTGGAAAGGCGACGGCTTTCGTCTGCGGTGGAGGTTGGACTGACGTAAGGAGGACAGAAGTAGTAGTAGGTGCGCAGAATGTCTATGCCAGTAGAGATATGATCAGCCAGATGACGGGGAAACTTAACCAGATCTACTTGGTGTCCTCGTGGGATCCTGGCCAAGTAGCCGCCATCTACGAACACAGCCACACGGTAGAGCATCGGGTCACCCAGAGAGCAAAAATTGACCCGGCGTCCTCGAGGCGGTGCCGAAGGCCCGCCGGAACGCCGGGGCGGATCTTGCCCCGACATCCTTGTGGCGGTGTCAGAGACCCGCCGGAATGCCGGGGGAGATTTGATAGTATTATACATCAAATGACATTTGGTGTCAAGCTTAAATTCGACCTGGCCCGTGCCCAAGATCGCACTGCCACGAATAAACTCTATAGCCGGTTCACATCTACTGCCATTTCATAATCCGGCACCACGTGCATCCCCACGACGAGGGGCCAGTATTCTCCCTGCCAACTGCGGCTCAGTCCCACGGCCAGGTAGAGGACTTCGGCTCCCAGCCGTGCCAGTAGCGCGTCGTGATCCAATGTCAGCAGCCCGCCCTTCTCACCCAGCCAGGTCCGGCCCAGTGCGTGCCACTTGAGGTCAGTCACGGAGACGCCGCGCTGGCTGGTGGCTTTAGGATGGTTGGCGTCGCCCGGCAACACGAAGCCCATCCGCGCTTCGTACTTGCCAGAATAACTGTCCAACGAGAAGCGCGCCCACACCTGCTCTGGCTGCACCAGGCAGAGCGAGCGGGTGTGGTGGATGAGCACGTCCTCTGGAGCGCGGTCGAGGTATTTGGCGAAGAAGCTGGCCCGCTTCTCCCCCTCCAGATGGCGCAGCAGCCGTGGCCGGTGGCGGACGAAATCGGTGAGCCAGTCCTCGACGTGGGGCGGGTCAGGGCGCGGCGCGAGCAGGCTCAACTCGACCACATCGCCACACTGCACCAGGCGGCCCTCGGCGTCGGTCATGTCTCCTGGCAGAACGGTGCCGAAGTCACGCACTGGCCGCACCCAGCGCAGGCCGGTGACGGGGTCGGGCTCGCGGGTGAACCCGGCCGTGCAGATGCCGCTGAGCATTTGGGTCATGGCCAGGATGAGGACTTCTTGGGGTGGCATTTGTGTTCTCCTTGTGCATGGAATCGAACAGCCCGTCTGAGTGATTTGACATTCTGGCCGTTTGATGGCAGACTATATTCAACGAAGCGGGTAAAACGTCCTATCGGGGTTCCTCGATGTTCCCCTGCGGAGCAGGATCTAAGTCGAGGGGTTACGCTGGTAGGTGCCGCTTCTTTTTTATTTGGGTCTTTGGGAACTGGCATGAGTAGAGCGCCGGAGTCCCCAACTTGTTGGGGTTTGTCACATGCCACGGCCCCAACAAGTTGGGGATTCCCAGCACTGTAACCCTGCGAAATCCCAAAGAGCCTTTTGTTTCAGTAGTGTGCATGGCCGTTCCTACAAGTGAACGATGCTCAACTCCGGCAAGCGCGCCGCCCAATATTCGGCCACCAGGCGGCGGTGGCAGTGGTCGGGCTCAAGCTCGGCGCACAGCAGACACGGCGACCGATAGTGGGTCAGGATTTCGTGGACCACCTCTTCGGCGGATCGCTCCTCCAGGAGTGGGAGAAAGCGGGATTCGTAGGCCGCCCAGTCCTGGTCATCGCGGTAGGCGTCGAGGATCTCAGGAGTGGGGGCCAGTTCGGGGCGGTGCTCGTAGGCGATGTCGAATCCCTCACCCAGCAGGAAGGCCAGGTCGTCGCGCTTGGTGTAGCCGGCCAGATGGGAGGTGTTTCGCAGGCGCACGTCAATCACCGCGTCCACGCCGGCCTCGCGCAATTGCCCGATGAACGCCGCCAGGGGTTTTCGCTGGTAGCCGATGGTGTAGATAGTAGGCATCTTGACCTCTCTATCCGAACAACGATAGTTGTTGCGGTATCCGCTCCCCCTCGACCGTCGTGCCGTCGGGCTGGATGTGGAACACCTGGACGCCGCGCTCCAGCAGGGTCTGGGTGATGAGAAAGTGGCGGTGACAGCGGCGATGGTCGCCCTCGCTGCACATCACGGCCACTTTTGCTGAGCCGGCCAGTTCGAGCAATTGGTCAATGCCGGCTTGATAAGCCGCCATCTGCTCCACCCGCTGGTAGTCGGGACGCTCCTGTTCAGTGTCGTACAGCGTCGGATCAGCGGGGCGGCCGCCGAGGGCGTCGCCCATAAAACGATAGGCGATGCCAGCGTCCTGGAGGTCGCGAGCCAGGGTCTCACGATTGAACTGGTGCGCCCAGCGGCTGTAGGGCTGACTGCGCACGTCCACCACCAGGGTGATGCCGTGGCAGCGCAGCAGGTCAACGAAGACTGCTGTAGTGTGGTCGCTGTGGCCGATGGTGTGGATGGAAGTTGGAGGTTGGAGGTTGGAGGTTGAAGGTTGGAGAATGAACATCTCACCCACCGTATTCCCGCAGGATCAGTTCGTCGAGGGAGCGCTTGGGCACGTGGTGCACGCCATCGGCGTCGCGGTAGTAGCGGATGTCGCCGTCGGGGCCGACTTCTTCGATTATCACTCTTTCCTTGGGCTTGCCCAGCGCCAGCACGAGCAATATCTCGTAGCGGTCTGGGATGTCGAGGGCCCGGCGAAGCCCGTCGTGATCCACTGCGCCGATTATACAGCCGCCGAGGCCCCGCTCCGTCGCGCCGAGCATGATGGATTGGGCGGCGATGCCGTGATCGCAGCCGAAGGACTGGCGGATCTCCGTGTCGCCCAGGATGACGATGTACGCCGCTGGACGCTCGCCCTCGGCCGGGCCAGGCCAGTCCTTCAGATAGCCGGCCCAGCGCGTGTGGGAGAAGATGCGGGCGTTGGTATCTGGATCACAACTGAGGATGTACTTGAGTGGCTGCCGGTTGGCGACGGATGCCGAGAGCCGCGCCAGGTTCACCAGCTCCCGCAGCGTCTCAAGGTCCATCGCGACATCCTGGTGAAAACGGCGGTAACTGCGGTTCTTGCGAACGAGGTCTTCGAGCATGGTTCACTCCTTGCTTTCCAAGGTGCCAGGCACTTCCACAAAAAACCATCTAGCCCAACGCTGCAGACCACTCCAGGCGCTTTTTCCTTGAAACTTCAGGTGGAAGTGCCTGGCACCTCAACGTTAATCGTATCGCAACTTCTACCAAGCTTTCATTATCAGGGGGGCAAAGACCTTGTACGGCAGCCTGGCAGAGCCCACGCTCACCCGATCCAGGGTGGCGGTGAAGGATTGGGTCGAGCAGCGGACGACCTGGAAAAGCACGTCCACCGTTTGCCCCCGCCAGGCCGATAGATCCAACGAAGTGAGGGTCCATTCGGAGGCTCGCCACCGCTCCCCCCAGGGCACGAGATAGTGTGGCTGGCCGTCGTGCAGAATGACCACTTCCAGCCAGGCGTAGTCAAAGGCCGTTTGCGTGGTAGAGATGGCGGACAGAAACGACAGCGTGGACGGGTAGCCTTGTGGCACGCTCACCGTCTGCTTCAAGGTCCACAGCTCGCCGGGCTGACCATTCTGGACACACACCACTGGCCACCCGACTCCGCTTCCCAGCAGCGCGGCGGCCTGCCCATCGAAGGCCTCCGGCGAGAGCGAAATCTCGCCGTTGGGCCGCGCCCAGGCTTCCCAGACGTTTGGGCCCTCGAAGTCGCCAGCGGCCACGGCGTTGAGCGGCGGGGATAGGGTCAGGGTGATGTGAATCGTCTCGCTGACGGTCACGTAGCGAGGCGCCGGCCACGTGCCGTAGCCGGGCGCGCGGGCGTAAAAGGCGTAGTCGCCCGCTTGCAACGTCGCCGACCACAGCCCGCCTTCGTCGCTGGTCACATCATCCAGGGTATTGGTGCCGCTGATGGTGACGGTGGCTCCCACGACCGCCCCGCCATCGGCGTCCATCACCGTGCCAGACACGGGAACGCCGGCCACGACCAGTGTGCTGGCCTGGGGCGCGGTGGGCATTGGCTCCACGTTGCCCGCCCTGTCCCTGGCGCGGACGGCAAAGCCGTAGGTGAAACCCACCGAGCCGGCGCAGGAGGCACTGGTGCGCACGGTCTCGGTGAACCACGTCGTAAACGGTCCCCCATTAACGTTGTAAAAGACGTCGTAGCTGGCGATGTCGGAGCCCAAATCCTCTCCCCCCCAGCGTACCACGAAGCCTGGCGCGCTGGTCGGCGGGAGCGGCTCCACGCCAGAGGTAGGCGGCAGCGTATCGCGCTCCACCAGCAGGTAGGGCCGCCCGCCGATGTAATAGTTGGTATCGCCAGGTAGGCCTGAGTTCCGATTGGTGGCCCGAGGGAGCGTGAGGGTGTAGACACCAGTTCCTTCGCTTACGCTCAGGACAAGGGTGGGCGTGAGGGTCAGGGTGCGGGTGATGCCGGTGGTGCCCAAGGGAGAAGAGATGGGTTCGATCCAGTACAGTTGGCCCGTGTCGCCGGTGGCATTGACCGTCGCCGTGACGGTGACGCCCCCGGTGGCCCAGAGCGCCAGCACCCGCGATTGGTCGTCGGCCCGATAGAAGGCCACCTGGTCTTGTCCACCCTTTTTCACTCGCCAGAGGGGGGTGAGGTCGCGGAACTGTTCGGCGGCCAGTTGATAGGCGGCGAAAGACGGGCGGCGCTTGCCCTGGGCCGGGTTACAGACGTGGGGGGTGAAGTTCTGCCGCAGGCCCCAAGCATCAGGGAGCTCGTTACCACAATCGTCGTGGAGCATGAAGTGATAATATCGCTCCACGTCGTGGTAAAAGGCCAGCGCCGCGTTCTGGATCACGTAGGCGGCCTGCTCCTCCATCGTGCCGCGATAGGGACTGTCAGGCGGGACGCCGTAGGCTGTGGCGGGAAAATCGTCCCACACCGGCACGCCGCTTTCGGTGATCCAGATGGGCACGTGAGACAGGCCATTGGCGCTCAGCGTGCTGCGGGTTTCCCGCAGCCAGTGTTCCGTGAGGTAGATGCTCCAATAGTAGTGAAAAGAGAAGACGTCGAAATAGGCCTTGGCCGGATCGCCGCCGGTCTGCTTTAGCAGGTCGGACAGCCAGTTTGGCTTCTCATAAAAGGCCAGCGCGCCGAGGAGGACCGTCGCTTCGGGATCGGCCAACTTGATAGTTTTATAACCAACCTCCAGCAAGCGATAGTAGTCTTTTACCGTGCCGCTCCAGAACTGGTGCAGGTCCGGCTCGTTCCAGATCTCCCAGTGGCGGATGCCAACGCCATCGCCCCAGCCCTGAGCCTGGGCCAAAACGCCGCCGGGCTTGTAGCGCTGCACGGTGTTGGAGACGAAGACCGCCCAGGGGTTAGCCTGGTTGACGGTTTTGCCCGGAGCAGGGTCGTCGCTGCCGTCGGCGAAGATAGGCTCGAAGAGGCCGATAGGGGGTGACGCAGCGGTGCTGACCTCGGCCTGCTGCGGCATGACCCGCCCCGGCACTGGAAAGACCTTGTCCTGCACACGAGGTGGGGGGACGCTGGGGGAGCCGCCCGTGGCTCGCTGGTCGGGCGTGCCCAGCAAGATGGCGATGGGGCTGAGGCCGTGAGCGATATCCTGGATCGCCAGCGTGTCGTAGTCGTGATAGCCGGGGCGTGGTTGAGTGTGCGGGCCAACGTAACCCCCCTCGTCCACCCAATACCAGTACAGCGGCCAGCGATCCCACCGCGCGCCAGCCTCCAGCGCGCCGGCGTAGCGTGTCTCGTCGGCCAGGTTCTCGGCGGCGCTGATGAAGCACAGGCCAAAGTTCTCCAGTGTAGGCGTTGATATAACTGCAGGGTAGTTCTTCCGAATGAGGGGGAAGTAAGTCCTGGATGGTGTAGGCCCCTGCGATGGGCGAAGGTCTCCTGACCAGGCCCTTTCCTTCGCCTCGGTCAGGAGATCCTCGGCGATCGGGAATGAGACAGCGGGCTGGGAGGCAAAAGAGCGTCCCCCTGCTCCCCAAACCATCGCCGCCAGGATCAAGATAATCGCTGAGATAATGGTCTTACGTAGCATGGTTTCCTCCAAGCCGTCCTGCAACGCTGACTCTGCCGGCCTCCCTCAGCTTCAGCCCAAAAGCCATCAGCCGCACTTCACCGTCCACATACCGCCGCCACATCTGAGTCTGCTTTTCCTGCAGAAGTTGGAACCCCACGCGCCGGTAGAAGCGCAGCGCGGCGCGGTGCCGATTCGTGGTCACCAGATGCACGCCTGGCACTCCCGCGGACCGCAGCTTGTCGAGATAGGCACGCATCAGCGCCGCACCCAGGCCGTGGCCCCGATAACCCGCTGTCAGGTTGATGTGCAGGTTGGCCGGGTATTCGGCACTGCGAATCTCCAACAACTCGCCGCGTAGCCCCGCCCATACGCTCATGCCCACGTGGACGAGGGTTTTGCAGCCGATGCGATAGCGACAGGTAGCAAGCCGCCCCAGGATGCGAGGCAGCGATTTGAGGGTGTGAGCATGGACGCCGACGTCCCCCGTTGGACTCCCCAAAATGTAGCCCACGACGTTACCGGCGTCGTCGGCGACGAAGATGTAGTCGGGATAATGGTCCGTGTACACGCTCACTCCCAAATCAGCGAACAGTTCGCGGTCGTCGAAGTATGCCTCCACCGGCCTGCCAAAAAAGGCGGTATCGGCGTAGACGCGCCGCACTCCGTCGCGATCCTCAGGGCGATAGGGGCGCACAAGTACATCCACGGTGGTCAATTCCACTTGGAGCTAATGATTTACCCTCAGTCCAGATTCACCATCGCCCACCCGATTCGGTCAATCGTCGGTCCTCGGGGATACCGGGTGTCACAACTGACGACGACGGAGGGGGGGTATCCCAATGCTTCCAGGTTGAACCGCATGAGCACAAAGTTATCCTGCGCTTCATGCGGAGGACGGGTGCCAACTCTGGGGGGATATAGCACCCGTGTGCTGGAGGCTTCTCGATCATTGGCGACTCGAAGGAGACAGGAGTAGGCGATCAGGCGGCTGGGTTTGCCTCGCATCTCGGCTGAGATCCACAATTTGGCGCCGCTTCGTGCTGCGTAGAGGGCCACGAAGTCTCCACCAGGGCCCACCTCTTGCGGAACCGTATCCCGGCGAGAATCCTCCACGAGTGGTACGACTTCGCTTCCATCCACACTCTGCCATAGACCTGGGACAGGCGTAACGTCCTGGTCTGGCACGAGCCGGGGTACAGGGGGAGGATCGAGTTCGCAGAACAATTCGTTATGGCGGACGAAGGACCTTAAGAATGACCCCAGCAAGGGAAGTTGGCTCTTATAGAGTTCAATGGCGTGGCCTTTTTGTTCCACGAATTCATCGGGGAGGGTCACTTTGCCCCAGGTGCACGTGGAATTGACGAGTTCCAAAGGCGGAAGTAGCGGCGCGAAGGGAAGGTATCCGCGGGGAAGAGGATAAGCGCCGCGATGCACGAGATACAGCAGAAGCCTTGGCCGGGTCTGCCTTTCCTGGGTGGCGACAGCCAGAGCGGTGAATGCTCCCGATGCCCAGTGGTCCGGGTGGTCATCATTGGGGTGGGGAGCCACCACGGTGTCCGGCTGGAAATCATCGAGGATGGAGCGCAGATCAGACAGCAAAGAGTGGCCAGAGTATACAGACTGTGGATTGTACGTCCGCACGTAGGGACTTTGGGTTAGTCTGGTGAACGGGGAGCGATAAGGGTTGGCGTCGTCCCAGAATCGTTCCCACAGAGGCGGGGTTCCCCTGTCTGGGTAACTCAGAAAAATCACATCTTCCGCTGGCACTCCCAAAGATTGCATCGCGTTCAGAGATTCCTGTTGGCGCGAAGACCCTGCCTGGAGATAATCGCGCACGCTGGGGTACAGTTTGCGGAATTCCACCATCGTCCCGGTGAACGATCCATCACCGTTGGTGACGAGCACCACGCGCACCTGACCGCCCCTGGTTAAAACCTCCTGGATAAGCCCGCCGCTGCTGAGGGTCTCATCATCGCAGTGCGGCGCCACGACGAGAAGGCGGTGGATGGACGCCACATCCTCCAACTCGTCAATGAAAGGGACTGGCAAAGCCGAAAGGTAGCCCAGGTAGAGGCTCAGCCCGATCGTCAGGGCAAGCACTAGAATGATCCCCACGACAATGGCTCCTCGCCGGAAGATTACCCGCCTGACCCCTCGGGATGCTTTCCCAACCGCCGCCCAGATGCTATTCCTGGATACGCCCATCATCCGTGCAACCTCCGGCGGATCACTTCTTCATAGGCTTCCACCGTCCTTTCAGTGATCACCTTCCAACTGTATTTATCCTGGGCGCTGTGGCGCGCGCTCACACCAATCCTCTTTCGCAGACCTTCGTCCTGAGCAAGTTCAAGCACCTTTTGAAAGAGTTCTTCGTCCGAATCAATCAAGTAGCCGTTTTCACCATCGGCGATGATCTCCCTTGAACCCACGTTAACTCTGGCGACCGGGGCTATACCACAGGCCATTGCCTCCACCAGAGCCAGGCCAAACGCTTCCCGATAGCTGGGGAACACAAATATATCCATCGCATTGAGATAGTGCGGCGTCTCCATCCAGGGCCTGGATCCCAACAGAGTCACCACCGTCGGCAATCCCAGTTCTTCAATTTGACGTTCAAGCCAGGGACGCATAGGGCCGTCCCCGATAATCAGAAACCGCACGTCAGGCAACAAGCGGACAATGCGAGCGGCAACTCTGAGCAGGCTCATCGCGCCTTTGGAGCGCACCAGTCGAGAGAGATAGCCAACTACGATGTCGTCTTCCTGATAACCCAGCAAGTCTCTGATCCGTTTCCTGGCCCCTGGATCAGGCCGCCAGTGTTCACCGTCTACCCCACTAGGGATCTTGTATGTAGGCAGATCGAGGGCAGCCAATTCCTGAGCCGCTCCTTCGCTGACGACGATAACACCGTCAATCCATTTCTTCGCTACCCATAGCTCCCCCTCTAACAGGATACGATTGACAAAGGAGAGTTGGGTAAGTGTCAGAACCATCGAATGCCTGGTAATGACGGTTGGTAGCCCTAATCGTCTCGCTGCCCGCAAACCCGCCAAAGCCAGAACCGAACCAAAGGAATGACCGTGAACAATATCGTAGCCATTGGTTGCCAGGAGATGTTGAACTTTGCCGATGCTCCGTGGATCAATCATTGGATCAGCATCGTGTATACGAGCGACGAGGCCTTCCAGACGATGGACAACCACGTTTGTCGGCGGCTCCGCTGGGTTTGCTGGTGCAACCTGCTGCCCAGCCGCGGGCGAGACCAGATGGTGGGTCACAACGTCAACGTCGTGGCCCAGCCTTCCGAGCTGCAAAGCGAGACCGTAGACGTGGGACTCGATTCCACCGATGCTAGGCGGATAGCAATCGGTCAGCAGGCATATTCTCAATTTGGGCATCACAACTCCATATTAGAGGTTGGAGGTTGGAGGTTAGAGGTTAGAATCCGACATCCAACTTCCAAACCAGCCAACGGATAGATCACCCCTAACGCCGCCGCGTAGGCCACGCTCCCTCCCACCAACACCCGCGAGAAGCCGAAGGAGATGGCCAGCATGGCCGAGAGGATGGAGGCCAGCACCGAGGTGCAGCCGTTGATGCCCCACGCCCAGGGGACGAGATCGGGGGCCAGGCGGCCGATGATCTCCACGCCTTTGGGGAAGGGCACGCCCATCAGGAATCCCAGCGGGGCCAGGCTCAGGACGGAGACCACGAGGCGCAGGCCCAGGCTTTGGCCCAACAGCAATCGGAAGACGAAGGGGAGGACGAGGGGATAGAGGACGATGGCCCCGATCAAGACCATCAGGGTTCTGGCCAAAGGGAGCCGGCCTGAGACCATGCTGCCCAGCCCTGAGAACAGCAGGATGGCAAACAGCACGGCGGCGAAGGCGTAGACGGGGTGATCCAGGAACAGAATGAAGTGCTGCATCAGCGGTATCTCCACAAAGAGGTAACCCAAGCCCAACATGGCAAAGTAAATGAAAACACGCCATCGTATTCGCTCATTCGCCCATTCGCTGAACTGCTTACCTGGCTCGGCCTGGATTGCCAAACCTGTGGTGAGCGCAGCCGAACCATCCAGGCCAGACCGCCGGATCTGGCGATCCGGCGGGAGCATCACCCTCCTGCGGAACAGCAAGGGCAAAAGGATGAGGATGGCCGAAGCCAGTAAGGCCAGGATCAGCAGAGCTACCAGCACGAAGTAGCCACTTCCGCCGAAGGGCTGCCAGATCTTGCCGAAGGTCTGCAGGATCTCTGGCGTCTGGCTCCACTTGAAGAAGTGGAAGAAGAAGGGGCGGTCATCGCTGGTCGGAGAAACGTCGTAAGCGTAGTCGGCGTAGAAGCGAGCTCGATCGCCGAACAGCAGGTCTTGGAAGCCCTGATAATAGAGAGGCTCCTGGAGGACGTTGTAACGGTTGGCCTCGGCCTCCTGGATGCCTGGATAGTACACCAGGTCAAATTGCCGCTGCTGACAAAAACTCTTCACCATCTCGATCTCGCCCGCCGTGAACTCGCCATTTTTCACCAGCAGCAGCAGCGTTGACCAACTGCGGATAGCCACCAGACGCAGCTCTGGCTGGGGAAAGCCTGCCTTCTCCAAAGCCGTCACCGCCAGGGCTGCGGCCCGCAGGCTCTCGCTGGGCGGCATCTGCAGCCAGCGGCTCACTACCAGCAAGCCACCCTCGCGCAAGTGGGCCAGATAGTCCACCAAGGCCTCCACCGTGTAGAGATAGTTCTCCGATAAGCTGTAGGCCCCGGAGGTCACGGGCCGGTAGGTGTCGGCCAACGACACCTGGACGATGTCGAATCTCTCCTCCACGTGGCGCACGTAGCTGCGCCCATTCTCCACCACCACCGTCACCCTCTCGTCCCGATAAGGGTCTTCGAAGGCATCTCGCGCTACTTCGATCACCAGCGGATTGCTCTCCACAGCCACTACCGACGAGGCCCCTCCGTGCAAAGCCACCAGCACGTCGAGGCCGCCTTTGGGCTCGATGATCAGGGCTTTCGCCTGGGGCCGCAGGTGGTAGGGCAAGGAGACGGGCAGGTAATCAACGAAATCCAGCTTTTCGGGCTGGGTGATGGGGGAGAGGTTGTCGCCGTCGGTAAAGAGGCCCAACTGAGGAGGCAGAGAGCCAGGATAGGCCAGGCTCATCCCCGGCGCCGACTTCACTCCCTGGCTCTCGATCACGTCAACCCGCGAGAAAGCGTTCCAGCGGCTCCAGACGACCTCAGCTTCGGGATACAGCAAAGCCTGGCTGAGGCCCTTGTAGGGGGAGAGGCGCACCTCCAGGAAAGAGGGGGGGCGGATGGTGAGGAAGAGCAGGGCCAGGGCGATGATACTGGATATTAGAGATTGGATATTGGAGATTGGAGATCGAGAGAATGCGATGGCCGCCAGTGCTCCCAGCAAGGCGCTGAGCATAACCGTCCTTGCTCCGCCCAGGATGGGCAAGGCCACTACTGCAGCCAGGCAGCCCATCGCTGAGCCGGCCAGGTTAAAGGAGTAGATCTTGCCTGCCAGCTCAGGCTGTGCGGCCAGCAAGGCCCCGACGGCCAGGCCGCTGAAGAAAAAAGGCAGCGCCAGGAACAGATAATAGATAGCCAGGAAGAGGAGCTGCTCTCGGTCCCAGGCGATGCGATAGGAGTCGAAGGGGATATAGTTAACGTTTAGATAGCTGGCCAGGATGCCGAGAGTCAGAAGCACCGAGAGGCTGACGAGGAGCCTGGTCGGATTTCTTTTGGCCAGATTGGGGAACAGGGAAAGGAAGGAGCCACTGGCTCCGAAGCCCAGGAGAGCGATACTGACGGCCATAAAGGCAAGGTGATACCATTGGGCCAGGGAAAAAATCCGCGTGAGGGTGATCTCCAGGCACAAGACCGCCATGGAGAGTAAAAAAACGCCCAGGTTGGTCAGGTGGTCGGGTGGTCGGGTGGTCAGGTGGTCGCTGGTCATTGGTCAACTGCCACTCGAAATTGGGGATCCAAGGCCAGCATCAACTCCAGGCCCTCATCCAGGTCAACCTGGGGGCTGTAAGCCAGCTCCCGTCGGGCCAGACTGATATCGGCCACCAGCCGCGAGACGCCGCCATCATTGGCCTGGCTGTAAAGGTGGCTGACCTTGCGGCCGGTGGCGCGAGCTACCTTCTCCACCAACTGGTTGATGCTCACTTCCTGGCCGCTGCCCACGTTGATGATGCGGCGATCCACGCCGGAGGCCATGGCTGCTGCGAACAGGGCGTCCACCACGTCGTCAATGTAGACGAAGTCCCTGGTCTGATTTCCATTGCCAAAGACGATCAATGAGCCACCTCCCAGGGCCTGTTTGAGGAACTGGGGGATGACCGGAGCGTGGGAAGCGGGCACGAATTGCCCTGGTCCATAAGCGTTGAATATCCTGAGGGCCACTGTCTCTATGTCGCAGAGGGCACCGATGGTGAATACGTAGTGCTCCGAGGCGATCTTGCTCACCCCGTAGGGTGAGTCGGGGTGGGGAATGCTCTTCTCGCTGACCGGTTGCTGGGGTTGTTCACCGTAAACAGCCCCTGAGGAGGCTAAGACCACCCTTTTCACCCCTGCGTCCCGCACGGCCTCCATGACAGCCACCGTACCACCTACGTTCACGTCGTTGTAGTCGCGGGGATACAGGATGGACTCCGGCACAGAAACCCGTGCCGCCAGGTGGTAGACACAGCCTATGTTCTGTAGCAGCGTCCAGAGCTTGGGGACATCTTTCACGTCGCCTCGAGTGAAGAGCACCCTGGAATCGAGGCGTAAAGGATCGCCGGCACTCAGGTCATCCAGGACCCGCACGTGATGCCCTTCCCTAACCAGACGATTGGCCAACGCGGCGCCGATGAAACCAGCCCCGCCAGTGATCAGGAATCGCACTTCTCACTCCTCAAGGGAACAAAGGAGCAAAGAACAGGGGAGCAAGAGGCTACCCTTGCTCCTCTGCTCCCTTGCTCCCCTGCTCCATTGCTAAAACTCTGTGGCTCCGGTGAACTCGAACCCGGTCAGTTTCAGGGCCGGAGCGCGGGTGGCGCCGAACCAGTTCTGTTGCAACCTGGTCTCGTGGCTTATTAGCTCCACGTTGGCTAGCGCCTCTACGTAGCTCTGGGTAAAACGGAGGTTCTTAATAGGGTAGGCCATCTCGCCCTTTTCGATAAGAAAGGTCCCATCGCGGGTCATGCCGGTGACAATGGCCAGTTTGGGATGGACGGGACGAGTATAGTGGAAGCGAGTCACCCACAGGCCGCGGTCCATCGAGGCCAGCATCTCCTCTTTGCTCGCCTCACCAGGCGCCATGAACATGTGGCCGGGAATGGGGCCGAAGGTGTTGGGGGCGGGCAGTCCGTGACCAGTGGAAGCTTTCCCCTCCTTGCCAGCGGTGTAGGAATCGTACACGACGGCCTCGGCCACACCTTCTTTTATCAGATCAACTCGCTGCCTGGGCACACCCTCGAAGTCGAAAGGCAGGGGCAGGCCCGTGGGATCGAGGCCGTCGTCCCAGATGGAGATAGCAGCGCTCATGATCTGTTTGCCGAAGCTATCAATCATGAAGCTACGCCCCTCCTGCACGGACAAAGCGCCGAAACCCAGGTAGGCCAACGTGTTGATAATATCGGCTACGGCGTACTCCTCCAGGATGAGCGGATAACAGCCCGGCGGCAGCTCTCTGGGATTTCGGCCCTGGAGAGCCTTCTCCACTGCCTCTTTACCGATCAACTCGGTGTTGATTTCTCCGACTTTCCAGGTCGTAACTTCAGCGTAGCCAGAGCTATCGTCGCTCATGATAACGGTGTTGATATCGGCCGAGGTAGTGGCATGATAAGCGAAGACCCCCAGGGAATTGGCTACCGCCAACTCGCCAGCGCCAGTGGTGAAGGCTC
>Ga0194110_10002333_pt1 | contig 24090 bp, 26 predicted proteins | sample TA2Kig1200mmetaG_FD_146192 | JGI IMG/M metagenome (GOLD analysis project Ga0194110, IMG submission 146192) | Freshwater microbial communities from Lake Tanganyika, Tanzania - TA2015032 Kigoma Deep Cast 1200m | ecosystem: Environmental > Aquatic > Freshwater > Lake | place: Tanzania: Lake...
AGATCATCGCTCACAAACTCTTTCAGTTTCGATTCAACATACTGTTTCAATGTAAATTCTGAGCTGGGGCAGAAAGAGCATTTTCCCCTTAATGCGACATAGACCTTGCTCCCATCTATATCGATCAGATCGATATCTCCTCCATCTGCTTTCAACGCAGGAACGATCTCTCTTCCCAGCGTCTCTTCGATCAGTTTGATCTTCTGAATGTTCGTCAGCTTCCTCTTCTCAGGCTTGGGGGCAAGCCCTTCTTTCTCCATCTCCTTTCTCACTTGTTCGATGATGGCTTCGATCTTCGGATGGCATTGTGCACATCCGCCGCCTGCCTTCGTATAATAGGTCACCTGCTCCACGGTTTTCAGGTCGTTCTCCTGAATCGCCTTGATGATCTCTCGATCTGTCACACCAAAACATTTGCAGACGATCTCAAAATCTTCTTTGACGACCTTCTGCCCCCGATAGTTGGCAATGGCGGATTCAAGTGCTTCCCTTCCCATCACCGAGCAGTGCATCTTTTCTTCGGGAAGTCCCCCTAAGTAATTAGCAATATCTTGATTGGTGACTTTTTCTGCTTCTTCAAGCGTCATCCCTTTGATAATTTCCGTCAGGGCAGAGGATGAAGCAATGGCGCTGGCGCAACCAAAGGTCTTAAACTTTGCCTCTTTGATTTTTTTCTGCTCATCCAGCTTAAAGCTGAGTCTCAGGGCATCCCCGCAAGCAAGAGACCCCACTTCACCCGTCCCATCCGGGTTCTCAACTTCTCCCACATTCCTTGGATTCAAGAAGTGATCTTTAACCTTCTCTGTGTAGTCCCACATAAAAAAACCCCCAGAATTTTTTTAGAGAGCTTTAAAAAACTACTTTTCGCTCTCTGATTAACATGATTTTAAAAACAGATTTCACAGATTTTTATCAAATTTCAATACAATCTAATCGGTGTAATCAGAGATTTCTGGTCTTTTCAGAAATCGTATTAATTATAAATTCAATTCTTTCATACCGTCAACTCTTATTCAAAATTTAAATTGATCCTTTGTTAATATGTCTCCTCAGCAAACCCCGTTAGAAGAACTTTCCCCTTTCTAACGTGAAGGCTCACACTCCGATAGAAACAGTGCTTCGCACGGAGAAAGCAGCAGGGCTTTCTAACAGGGTAAATATAAGATAATGTTCCATTGCAGTTTTGTCACCCTCCAACAATGGAATATAGCTAAACCCCTCCTCCATTACCCTCTCCATGCGTATGGGATATTTAACCCGCTAAGCAGATAGGATCCATTTTAAGGTAACAGAAAGGAAAATCAGACGAATATAAAAATAATTTATATGCATATTAATTATATCCATTAAATATGTAATTACTTTAATAAGTTATGGAATAACCATAAAAACGTACCTCGGATAATGCATAATTTAAAAATACATTAAGTCATAAATATAATTTTTTTCATTTATATATTATTTTAAAAAATTTAATAAAATCAAAGTATTATAAAATTTATTCTAAAAATGTTAACGTTGGCATTTAGAATGCAATATAAAAGAGTGACGTTAACAAAAATCAAAAAGGAGGAATAAGAGATGAGAACAAGAGAGATGGTAAAAACAGGAATGGTAGGAGTTTTGATGGCACTTATTGCTACACCGGCGTTTGCTCGGACCGTTGAGTTTAAAGAGGCTGGAGCTGCACTCTGGGTCTTCGTGGCCATTGGTGCGGTGATCATTCTTCTTCAACTGATTCCAGCGGCAATCCTTTTCTTCAGCTTCATCGGGACGACAGTCTCGATGGGATTAAAGAAAGAGAGAGTTGAAGAAGAGGTCGTGGTCACTGGTATGGAGCCCGTGCCTGTAAAGAAATAAGTTCAAAGGGAATTCCGAGTTTTGATAGACGGGCTACCTGTTAGATTCGACACAAATGAAACATTCATTTCTGTCATCCCTTAGACAAAGGAGGAAGCCATGAATATCAAATTGAGTGCCGCTAACATAGTGAGTATCATTATCTTGATGTGCATCCTGGCAGCCATGGTCTCTATCGCCGTGATGCAGGTCGTACGGACGGTCGAAGACATAGGCCCAAGCATTTATGTTGTCGGGGGAGCCGTTGTCGTTGTAGGAGCAATCATCCCCTTAATGCTCATCATCCTCGTTAAACATTTAAAGAAATATAGCCAAGAGTAGAAAGCCTCGCTTCTTGGTTGACAATCTCTTATTCCCACCTATATATAAAAAGAGTAGGGATATACCCCCTGCTCTTTTTTGTTTATGGGAAAAGAACCTTTTATTGAACTTATCGAAGTTACAAAAACCTACCGCTTGGATGCCAATGCGGTCGTCGCTCTCGATCATGTCAATCTAAGTATTGCAAGGAATGAATTCTTAGCCATCACCGGCAAAAGCGGCTGTGGAAAATCGACCCTGATCAATATGATCGGAGGATTGGATTCGCCCGACCAGGGCAAGGTGATTATCGATGGTGAAGATCTCTCTGCGATGGACGACCGGAGTTTAACCCTATTCCGCCGAAATCGTATCGGCATCATCTTCCAATTTTTTAACCTTCTCCCCATTCTCACCCTCGAAGAAAATATCGCCCTCCCCCATCTCTTAAAAGAAGGAGCCAATTCGTTAAACGAAAAAATCGATCGCCTCCTTGTTGAAATGGACCTCACTCAGCGGAGGCATCATAAACCCCACGAACTTTCCGGTGGGGAGATGCAGAGGGTCGCCATCTGCCGCGCCCTGATCAATGATCCGGACCTGATTCTGGCTGATGAACCCACCGGTAATCTCGATTCCGTTTCCGGAAGGCAGGTTTTAGAGATTCTCCGCAGGTTGAAGGAGGAACAGGGTAAAACCATCATCCTCGTCACCCATAGCCCGGAAGGGGCAGCCATGACAGATCGGATTTTGAGAATGAAAGATGGAAGAATCATTGTGGACCAACCTTAATCCCGTTAATATCGAAGCACGAAACCCGAAGCTCGAAACAATATCGAATGACCAAAATCCAAAATTCAAAACAGACAATTTAAAAGTTTAGGTCATTGTAAATTTGAAAATTCGAATTTGTTTCGAAATTCGATATTCGGATTTCGAATTTTAGGCTCAATGGATGGCTCTGATTCACCTCCTCAAAACCATCACCCCTAAGCATCTTGCCCTGAATAAGGGGCGGACATTCCTCTCCATCGTTGGAATCTGCCTCGGTGTCAGTGTCTTTGTCAGCGTTCAGATGGCCATCCACACTGCCATTGAAGCCTTTAACGACAGCGTGGACCATGTCTCAGGGAAGGCACAACTCCAGGTCACCTCTTCCGGAAGGGGTTTCCCCGAGGAGTTTTACCTCAAGGTCAAAAAGGTGGCTGGGATCAAGGCCGCCACACCCATCATCCAGTTCATTTCAAAGATCGACCAACCCGTTGGGGAACCCCTCTACCTTCTCGGGATTGATATCTTCAGCGATCAGCCCTTCAGAGATTATCAGTTTTATGGATCCTCAGAAGAGGATCTCCAGTTTTTGAAAGACCCCAATGCCATTGCCATCACAGAAAAACTGGCCAACCGGCACAGGATGAAGAAAGGGGATTCATTGCCCATCATCTTCGGCTCAAAGAAGGTCACCCTCCATATTACACATCTCCTGAAAATGGAAGGACCGGCAAAGTCTCTGGAGGGAAATTTCGGCCTCATGGATATTGCCGCTGCACAGGAGGCGCTTGAGAAGGTGGGACTCATCGATCGGATCGATCTCCTGGTCGATCCATCGGTCTCTTTCGACGAAGTGGAGAAAGGGTTGAAAAAAGTGATTCCTCCGGGCACCGAACTCCGCCGTTCCGATACCCGTAGCGGTCAAATCGAAAAGATGGTCTCCGCTTTTCATCTCAATTTAACTGCCCTCAGTCTCATCTCTCTCGTGGTTGGTATGTTTCTAATTTACAACGCCATATCCCTCTCGGTCATTCAGAGAAGACGGGAGATCGGAATCCTCCGGTCCATCGGCGCCACCCGGCAGCAGGTTCTCAGCCTTTTCTTATGCGAGGCAGGGCTGATCGGAGGGTTAGGAAGTCTCCTCGGGATAGGAGCGGGAATCGGTCTGGCAAAAGTAATGCTCTATTTCGTCTCAAGAACCATCACCTCGCTCTATATTCTGGTGAGAACAGAAGACTTGATCATCTCCCCTGCCCTTCTCATCGCAGGATGGCTCTTAGGATGTCTCGCTTCGGTCCTTTCTGCAATCGGTCCTGCAAAAGAGGCTTCGGAGATTTCACCCAAAGAAGCTTTCTCTCTCGGAACGCTTGAAAGAAAGGTTAAGATTCGCCTCCAACTCCTCAACCTCATTGGCCTTGGCCTCCTCATCCTCTCGCTGATCTTCGCTCTTCAGAACCCCATTGATCAGAAACCTATCTTCGGTTTCTTGGCTGCCCTTCTCATCGTCATCGGGATATCTTTTCTGGTCCCTTCTCTCACCCTTCTGTTCAGCCGGTTTCTTTCACCCCTTCTCAATCTTCTGTTCGGCGTGAAGGGCAATCTTGCCAACCGGTATCTCAGGGACTCCCTGGCAAGAACAATGATCACGATCGCTGCACTGATGACCGCCCTCTCCATGCTTGTCAGCATCTCCATCATGATCCTCAGTTTCAGAAAGACAGTCGATCTCTGGGTGGAGCAGTCGCTCAATGGCGATGTCTTCATCTTCCCGGGTTCCTATTCTCTGACAGGCTACTCCGCCCTTCTTCCCATCGAGGTTTCAAGGGCACTGCCTTCTCTTCCCGGGGTTAAAGCAGTCGATTCCTTCAGGGCACTGGAGGTTGAATACCAGAGCCAACCCGCTCTGATCGCCTCTGTCAATGGTGAGGTCTTTCTCGATCTGAAAATAATCCGCTTTACCCACGGAGATTCTAAAACGATTCTGAACCAGTTTGCCTCAGGCCAATCCATTCTGGTGACAGAAAGTTTTTCGCTCCGGCATCGGGTCGATGCCGGCGACCGGATCAAAATCAACACCCCACAGGGGGGGAGGGATTTTTTAATCTCCGGTGTCTTCTACGATTATTCCTCCGACTGGGGAATGATTCTCATGGAAAGGCGCATCTTTCAGCCCCTCTGGAATGATGAAACGTTCCATAGCGCGGGAATCTACTTGAATGAAGGGGTTTCTCTTGACTCATTTAAAGAGGTGATCCGCGAAAGATTCTCCAAACCCTATCAACTCTTTGTGGCTTCTCATCGCGAGTTGCGAAATGAGATCCTCAAGATCTTTGACCAGACCTTCACCATCACCTATGCCCTCGAATTGATCGCCATCTTCGTGGCCATCCTGGGAATCATCAACTCTCTCAATGGACTGGTGATCGAAAGGCAGCGTGACATAGGAATCCTCAGATCCATTGGCGGCCTCCGGAGCCAGATCCATAAGACCATCCTGATCGAGGCGGGGTTGATCGGTTTCTTCAGCATCCTCTTTGGCCTTATCTGCGGTTTTCTCCTCTCCATCCTCCTCATCTATGTGATCAACAAACAATCGTTTGGCTGGACCATCCAGTTCACCATCCCTGTGATGAGGCTGGTCGAGTTCTGGGTGATGGTGATGGCAGCTTCACTGATTGCAGGCTTTATCCCTGCCCGAAGGGCTGCCCGAACAAACCCGGTAGACTCATTGAGGATGGAATAAAGAGCAGTTGTGAGTTATGAATGATAAGTTATGAGTTATGAATTCTGAATTAAGAAGCGAGGCGAAAATAACCAAATAATCAAATTCCAATGGCTGTTATTAAATGTATTTTTATTTTGGTTATTTGGTCATTGATGATTGGAGCTTATTTGGAATTTGGGATTTGGTGATTGGAATTTAAATCAACGCCCTTTTTTTAGAGAGGTAAACATGGAAGAAAATATCTATCAACAATTAGCGAAACACCTTGCTTCTTTGGGTATGGGTTATCCTGAAAAAGAGGAACTTCTTGATATCCTCAAGGAGAATTTCACTCCACAGGAAGCAGAGGTAGCTTTAGCTATTCCCACGAAGACGATCCCTTTTGAGCCCGCCCCCGTGTCAAAGATCGCGCCCCATCTGAACATCCCGCAGGATCAATTGGACCAGATTCTATCCAATTTAGCTCAGCGGGGACTTCTTTATTCCAAACGGTTGCAGAATGGGGAAATGGGGTATGCCCTTCAGCAATTCGGGTATGGTTTTCCCCAGACCTTTTTCTGGCAAGGTCTCGACGCCCCAAATGCAAAAAGGATGGCGGAACTGATCAGCAAATATGCCCGCAATGAGGAACTCCGGAAAGCCTATGGAGAGACCGAGACAAAGGCATTTCGTTATGTCCCTGCAACCCCATCCTTTGAACCCGAAAGCCATGCGGTATTCCCATTCGAGATGATGGAAGAGTTGATTAAGAAGGTCCGCAAAATCGCCCTGGTCAACTGCCCTTGCCGGGCAACCGCCCAGTTGCTGGGGAAGAGACAATGTAACCACTCCCTCGAGAACTGTATCAAGTATGATGAGCTGGCAGAATATCTGATTGAGAAAGGGATTGGAAAAGAGATTACCAAACAGGAGGCCCTCGATATTATCAGGAAAGCAGAAGAAGCAGGCCTGGTTCACATGGTTGACAATGCCCGTGAAGGGATCAAACATACGTGCAACTGCTGCGGGTGTTGTTGCTGGTCCGTAGGGACGATCCGAAGAAAGAAAATTCCGAGGGATGTCCTGATGGCCACCTACTTTCTCAGGGATACGGATCAGGAACTGTGCACAGGGTGCGGGGCGTGCGTGGATATTTGCCCGGTCAAAGTGATCCGGATGGAAGGTGATTTCCCGGTCGTCGATCAGCAGTGGTGTATCGGTTGCGGGGTCTGTGCGGTCCCCTGCTCCTTCGGGGCGGCAAAACTGGTAAGAAAGTCTGATGCCATCCCTCCAAAGGATTTCAAGGAATTGCACCAGCAAATTCTAAGAGAAAGAAAATCCTAAGTGATCAAAATTGGGTCCCGGCAATCACTAAGATTTGGGTATTAAATCGATGGGTTGCCTTGGTCCGACCCACAATTCTCATCCTCCTATTTGAGTTTAGATGCTGTGGACGATACATATCTGATTAAAAGGTCCACTTAGATATGTCCCCCGAGTGTAATTCTTCCGGGCAAAATTTCTTGACAGACTATCCTCTTTGTTATATACCCGACTTATCACAAATCATTTCCGAACCTCAATAGGGCCACAAAAAAACTAAGGGTTCAGCGGTTTTTCCCAAAGGAATTTCTCTGGCCACCCACTTGGTCTGTTCGGCGATCGGCGGGAAAGGAGACGGCATATGCCAAACGATTTTATCGGAAATCTTCCGGAGGAAAGACTTTTTGACCTCGTAAAATCCCTGGTGTGCGGAAAGAAGTCCGGTATGGTGATCATCAGGGGAAAGGCCAAGGCGGAGCTCTATTTAGAGGGAGGCAGCATCGTCCACGCCAAAAACGACAACGTGGTTGGAGAAGAAGCACTCAATGCCATCATGGATATTGATGACGGCCGAGTCACATTCAACTGGCAGTTGTCGCCGGAGGAAAGAACCGTGTCCACGCCTACTGATCGATTGATGTCCAATTGGGCTCATCGGGAAGGGAAATGGGTGGAGGTTAAGAAGGTGGTGACTTCTTCCGACGGGATGTTTTCAATAGTTGTGGACAACGGTGGGGCCGATAGGACCATTCTGGCCAAACAGTGGGGCGTGCTCGCACTATGCAACGGAACACGCTCTGTCTCCGATATTGCCGACCTGCTTGGGCGGAGCGTGCTCGACGTATCGATCACAATTTGCGAGATGGTTGGCATGGGTTTACTTGAGAAAGCAGAAGGCACCGAAACTCCAGAAGCTCAGCTGGGGGGGAATGTGGACGAGACCTTCTTCGTGACCGTAGAGACAGAGCTCAAGAAGGTGCTGGGTCCGATTGCGCGGGTCATCATGAACGATACGCTGGCGGCGTTTGAGGAATCTCGGGATGCGTTCCCCAAACGCCGTGTGATGAGTTTCATAAGGACGGTAAGTGATCAAATTGCAGAGGAACAGAAGCGCGATCAGTTTGACAAGGCCATGTATTTTGCCTGGCTTCCCGTAATCGAAAACGTTTGAATCGTTGGGAATAGGAGGATCTGTCCATGATAGATAAACAGAAACAGAGGTCAGGTTTTTTCCACAGGATGAAGACATCACTCAGGCAGCGAATGAACCAGCTGGGGTTACAGGAGAAGCTCATGATTGGAATCTTCGTCCCCATCCTTGTCGCCTTCCTTATCATCACTGCTTTGCTCTTCGTAAGCGTGGGGCCATTTGTCAGCATCAGGGCTCTCGGGTCAGACAGTTTGAAGGAACTGGGCTCAGCGAGCGTGAGAGAATCTGCCGCTTCTCTCAACAAACTGGGGGAACAGATTATTCAGGCAAGAGCTGAGAGCGTGGCCAAGCAGATCGAAATCTACCTCGAACTGTCCCCTGGCCTGACGGGTGCTTCCCTGATCAACGATCCGCGCCTCAAAGAGATCGCGGTTCAGAGAGTGGGGGAAACTGGGTATACCGCAGTTCATAACGACAAGGGCATCAATTATTTTCATGTCAACCCAAAGATCGTGGGGACCGATTTGCACGGCCTCGCCAACAAACTGCCAGACTTTGTGAAGGTCCTTGACGCGGGGCTGCGCAAGCCAGCCGGCGGCTACTACGACTGGACGGACGTCGACGGGAAGGTGCGCCCGAAGTATATGTTCAGCGTCCCGGTGGAAGGGACGAACTTAGTCGTGGCCGCTACCACTTACATCGACGAATTCGGGAAACCAGCAGGTACGATCCTGAGCAAGGTAGGCCAGATGCAGGAGGCGTATTCAACGCGTTACAGAAACCGGTTCTTGCTTTTCCTGGTCATCGTGCTTGCCAACCTTGGCGCGCTTCTCAGCGTCATTTACGCATATTCATCCTCGGCCATTAGGCCGATCCGCCTTCTGTCGGACGTGGCCGACCGAATCAGCATGGGCGATCTCGATGTGACCGTCAATGTGGAAGGAGAAGTTGAGGTTGCCAGGCTGGCCCGGTCGATCGAAAGGATGAGGACAAGCATGAAGACCGCCATAGAGCGGTTCGAGGGCACAAGAAGACATGTTGTCGTGCGTGAATAAAAGGAGGAACGTTATGAAATGGTGTAACGTGCCAGTGCGAGCTATATCCTTATTCAGTCTGGTCGTCCTCCTGTTTTTACCGTGCAACAGGGTTTTTGGTCAGGGCACCCCAACGGGAACTCCGGATGCCCGGCAGGAGTCCGTGACCACAACGGACCAGACACCGCCCCTTCCCGTAGCACAGCCTGAGGTCATCCCGGAGTATATCCTGACCATCGGAAGGACAGGAAATGGATTTGGAAAGGTAACGAATTCGCCCGCGGGAATCCGTTTCAAAAAGGGGACGTCTGTGACGATTGATGCGCTTCCCGAGGTCAATTCGATTTTCACGGGCTGGAGCGGAAGCTGTTCAGGATCCTCGCGGACCTGTTTGGTCACGATGACGGCGGACAAGACGGTCACTGCCTCGTTCTCGCTGAAAACTTATACGATACGTGTCCCCTTTCCCGTGAACGGGGTCATCCATCCTTCAGGGACGATCAAAGCCTTCCACGGCGAGAAGAGGAGGTTCCAGATTATCCCACTTCCTGGGTACCGTGTTTCCGAAGTCCTGGTAGACAAGGTGTCGGTGGGCGCGCTGAACTCTTACACGCTCAACAATATCACAAGTGATCACGTAGTAGAAGCGATCTTTACAAAGGAATAAGAAAACCTGACTGTTAACGGCAGTGTCAAATCTATGGCTATGGGTAGAGTAGAGTACGGTCAGGCAACGGAAACACGGTATTTCTTTTTTCCTCCCTGACCACAATTTTTCTTGTGCACTTTAATGGTTTTTCAAATAGTTTATCCTCTTGAACAAACTTTTCAACTTTAATGATCCCGCCAACCACAAGGTACTTAACGCCGTGTGAGTTCAGCAGTCTCAAGAAATCTTTGAAGTCTGGATGTAGTTCTATCTGTGCCATAAACCATCCTTCGATATATCTCGATTGCATTCAAGCGGTCAGCCTTTCCACGGGACAGCCAATATTGTTCTTCTTCCGTAAATTCATCAAGGGAAGAGACAGTAAGTCGCGTTTTATCCAGACGAGGCATCTCAGTATCCATATCTCTTTATTCCTCTCATTTTTCCCATAACGGATAGGCTCACCGGGAGCCGGATTTCTTAGCGATCCAGTGGTACCGCTTGTTAAGCCCTCCTTTTCTCTATTAAATACCCCGACACATATTTATGAATGATGCTGGATATCAGCGTTTGGTAAGGAATCCCCTCTTGAGCAGCAATAACCTGTACTTGATCCAAATCTCTTGATGCCATTCGAATATTTATTCTCTTGTCTTTTTGCAGTGTATTCCTTGCATACTCTCGAAGTTTTCTAATTTCTGCCCTTGGATTCTTAATAGATTTCCATTCCCCACGTTCGTATGACTCTAATATATCTTTTTCTTCCTCATCTAACATTGTCTTTTTCATTTTATTTCCTCACATATTTGTTGGTGGCTTTTCTACTTGGGATGATAGTCTTCAAAAATATCTCATCCCCTTCTTGCATATAAGGAACGAGATAGGCATAATCACCAATCTTCACTGTTGCGATTTTTTGCCCTGGATACTTATCTTGATTTGGGTGGTTAACTATTTCGAGAACGTCTTCCCGTTCCAGCAAGATAACGACTTCTTCAAAACATACTGCTCTGTTTTCCTTCAACCATTCATTCTTCGCGTTATCCCATTGAAAGACCTTCATATGAAGAAATTACGACATTGTGTGCCTTTTGTCAATATGTTTTTTGTGGCTTAACACTACGGCTCACCGGTTGCGGGTTTATTGGCAATCTGGTGGAGCCGCTTGCTAGGGCTTATTTTATTGGGTCAATTCCAAGGTCTTTGCATATCTTTCTAGCAAGACCTTCATCGATCTCTGTGTGGCGTGGTACGGATGAGCGTTTGTTCAGGCTTCGATTTCCCCACCATGAATGCCGGGAGCCTTCTCTGATGAATTCGCAGCCATGTGCTCGAAGGTGTTTGAGAAGTTCAGTTCTCTTCATGCAGGTACGGCTATCTTCTCTTCAGCGTATTCCGCCCCAGCGGAGGCGATTGCATCTTGGCGATTAAATTCAATTGCTTCCTTCAAGGTTATCCGCAAGGTTTCGACCAATTCCTGACGGGTACGTTCCTGGCAGTTTACACCTGGAACCTCCTCTATCCACCCTATCCACCAATCGCTTTCTTGTTTTATTATTGCGGTATATTCTGTGGCCATAGATTGTTCTCCTTTGATTCCATTATAACGGATATTCAGAAATGTTGAAATATATTCTTATTCATGCCCCAACGATAGAAATAAGGCGCGGGGGCAACCACCCCAACAAAAGGCGACGGGGCCTATCCCCCGTCGCCTTGATTGATTGGTTATGCGATGTTTTCCCTTGTTTTGTTCTCTGGTGAGATCCTTAGAATCAGCAGATGTAAAGCAATAAAGACCATTAATCCGATAAACGATGAACCGAGTAAGAGTGCCAGACGCTGGACGTTTAGATCTGCTTTCACAACAACGAGGGGTATCATAAAGAACCAGACGATTGTGCCAGAGAACCAATAGACTACGATCCGTTTCCATTTTTTCTTTACGTCTTCTAATTCCGTAATATGAGCTGCCGGAATAGTAAATGCAATCACGAATGACAAGGCATCGACCAAATGCACTCGCATTGGAGCGCCGGACAGTATCAGCGATAAACCAAAGAAGCCTATCGAAAGAGCTACTGATGAGGTAATATGTCTTTTCATTTTTTGCATAATGAATTGCATAACCTGCGCGGGCAATCAGCATTGCCCAAGACCTGACGCGGCTAATCCGCGTCAGGTTGATGCTGTTGTTATGTGCTGATATTTATTCTGTAAATATAGGAGTCTTCGATAAAGGTCCCATTTATGGTGTTTTTCGAGAATCGAATTCCCGTAATTCCCCTCCCTGTAGATATCGCAATCCTAAGTACGTTGATTAAGGGATTAGAAGTATCTGCGACCTTGATATCATTCAATGAAATGATTGACTCCGACTCGTCGGCATTCTTGTTCGCTTCCAAAATGCGCTTATAAAAGCTTCTTGGCCCATCAGTTTTCACCAAAGGTGAAATTACTATCATTTCCCATGTTTTTTCTTCTGGCAGAAATACCCAAAGCGCAGCTTGAACATTTGACAGTGATTCATCAAGCCGTTCAACAAGCTTCGCCCCAGCATCAATCATCTGCTCCGACAAAACGTCTCTTACCACCAATTCTTTACCCATAATAAAATCCCCGATCTATTATTTGTGATTGCTTCAAAAAAGTCCTTTACCGTGGATTCCTCAATGGTATGCTCGTATCTTGCATCTTCAGACCACCGATTTGCCACAGCCCAATTGAGTTTGAAGTCTTCATCAGTTTTTTCCTTCTCCTGCAACTTCTGCTTTAGGCCTGCCACACCCAATAAATCACTTAACTTATGCGTGTAGGAGGCATTAGCGAGCTGCTTGTCTGGAAAGTCATGCTCCCTTACCTGCTTAGCGATGCAGGCCTTGATTGCGCATTCCAGCGCATATCCTAGCAAATAGTATGCTCCTTCGTAACATTCATTGTCGAGGAGCAATTTTGCTTCCTTAACCCTAACATCCACGAGGGCTTCGAGATCGCTCTTGTTCATATTGTTTGACTTACCTTACATTCTTGACATAACGCATAAAATCAGGCGTGGGCTACAGGCGACCCCCGATCTGATAGACATCCACCATCGCCTGAATTGCTTAGTTATGTGGGGTTTTATTATGAGTAAAACTACTCCGTTTGGATATCACAGATGTCCTAATTGTAAAGAATACGGATCTCATTTTGTCCCACCATCAATGGGAGAACCTGGATTCTTTTATTGCAAGAAAAACGAGAAGCAACCATGTCCTACTCATGGATATAAGTATGAGCAAGGCTGCGTTGTTTGTGATAAATACTTGTCCACATAACGCTAGAAATAAGGCGCGGGGGCACTGACCTCCACTAAAAGGCGACGGGACTATTCCCCGTCGCCTTGATTGAGTTGTTAGGGAATCAATACTCCTTGTGTCCTTTTAGTATCTTCAACTGACCCGCGACGGAATTAACGACTTACCTCTCCTTTGGAGGAGAAGAAGAACACCTTAAGGTCCCTTTCCGGGACGAAGTTCCTAACCCGTGACTCGTAGCGGTTGTTTCCAGTTAGGCGGATTCTCGGATCGAAACAGGTGCTGACCTCTTCATCTGCTTTCTTCTCAATGGTCAGACGAAAGTCTTTTATCGGCCCATGCCAGTTATTAGCGGTAGTCAAAATGTAGGAGACCCAAAATCCCCAAGGGCAATCACTACCCATAGCGCCGTTCTTTCTCATCCAAGAGACAAAGCTTTCGTTGATGCAGGCATGCCTGCGCAAGAACTCTATATCATCACTTTCGCGCGCACAGAACGAACGAAATCCGGCATATGGACCGTAGGAGTGCTTTATAGTCAACGTTTTGTTAGCGGGGAATCGCTGGGTCCAATGGTATTTAATCGATACTGTCCAATCGGGAAATACAACGTCTGGTTCCGCTTCTATAAAAGCCCTGAGAATTCCTAAGTCTATCAGTGTCTTCTTATCCGTAGGTTTAAGACGGTCAACAAAGGTGACATAGCGTCTTTTCATGACAGGGTCGAAACCAGATTCGTACTTCCCAAAGTCGACAATAGAAATATTCATGTCTGTGAGAATTTGGGTACAGTCCTTTCCTCTTGCGAACGCTTTTACCTCTCGTTTGTAGGGCTCCTTTTTCCCATCGACCTCTACGATGAAATCGGAGAAGTTTGTCACCGATCGTCCAAGTAGTGCCCACTTATACTCTGGGATAGGAAATGCCACTTCTGTAACGATGTCGCTCGTTGACTGGTTCCTAAAATGACAGATCACTTCAACCCTGTCCCTGCTTATGCTTAGTTCTTCTTTGTCAATCGAGATGTCTTTTATGGACTTGAATTGGAGGCCTGATGGGGTAACTTCTACTGCTGAATCATTGGCACGGGTAGGCTGGCTGAGTGGCATATAGAGGATGAGGAAAGTGGCGCATAATGTGCAGAAACGAAGAAAGCTAATCTTTTCAGGTAATGGTAATGCAATACCAAATAGGAAAATATGCTTCTTCATTATTATATCCCTAACGATAAGCTTCAGTGGGAGCCGGATTTATCGGCGATCCACTGGAAGCCGTTGTTCTGTGGCTTTCTTGATCTTGAATGATGACTGCCCAAAGAATATCCAACCCACTTGGCCCTTTTCACCTTGGACCTTTATGGCCATGTAATCCTTCCCATGGCGAATCCGTCTTACTTTCGCGTTAGTGTTGGCCGCAAGTGTAAATATCGGTTTCATTTGTTTTGTTGGATACGTTTTCCAATCGGTGTAGGCCAGAACTGATTCTTCGGTGAACACGACGTGTTGCCGGTCTTGAACGATGTCGTAGCCAACGAAGGCCGCGATTCCAACCACTGGAAGTACTACCACTACAATCAATATTGCCCAAATAATCTTCATTTAATCGTCACAGAACGCATAAAATCAGGCGTGGGCTACAGGCGACCCCCGATCTGATAGACATCCACCATCGCCTGAATTGCTTAGTTATGTGGGGTTTTATTATGAGTAAAACTACTCCGTTTGGATATCACAGATGTCCTAATTGTAAAGAATACGGATCTCATTTTGTCCCACCATCAATGGGAGAACCTGGATTCTTTTATTGCAAGAAAAACGAGAAGCAACCATGTCCTACTCATGGATATAAGTATGAGCAAGGCTGCGTTGTTTGTGATAAATACTTGTCCACATAACGCTCCGCATAACCGGCTGGCAATGGAGCGCAGCGGAATTACCAGTCCGAGTTGATGCGGTTGTTGGGCGGCATACCGTTGATGCCACGGACCGATGATTCAGCCGATGGCCCGCTCTTTACCCAATAAAAGGATCTTGGCATCACCTTTCGCCTGGGCGCTGGCCCAAAACAGATACGGCGCCAAGAACATCATTCCGCCGAAGAAAGCCACAACACCCAGCGCAATTCCTCTACCGGTAAACTGGTGACGCCAAGCCACCCAGATACCTGAAAGCCCCAAGAAGGTCATAAAATCTAAGTTGAATTGGCCAGACCAAGTCATTTCAGCGATGTTAGAGAAAAAGACGGGAAGAAGGTTCCATCCATGATTGCTGCCAACAAAAAGCGTGTAACCGGTCAAGCACACAAAAGCCACGACAAGGTAGATGCGGAACACTTTCATTTCATACTCTCCTTTCAATTATGTACGGCATTGGGGGATATGCCGCCCAACAATTAATAGACGCAATTCGTATTTTCTGGGAATTGGATCTTCTAATCTTAGCTTTTTACTCCTTTTCCCTGCTTTTGTCTACGAAATTCTGCAAAAACCGCACAAAATTATTGACCTAATTTCGCGTTTTCCCTATAATAGCATAAAATACGCATTGCATATATCATCGGTATTTTTGCAAATTTGGAGCCCGAAGTGCCAAATAGGATATTACCCGAGTTTCAGGACTTTCTTATTTCCCGTTCTCTCGTATCTGCAAAAAATGCGCCTTTTTACGCTCACTGGGTAAGTAGATTCTTTGCATTCTCAAATATCAATCAAGAGCTCGGGTTCAATCTGAAGGTTCAAAAATTCTTAAACCAGTTGAAATCTCAAAAGAAAATTGCTGATTGGCAGATCAAACAGGCTGAGGAGGCTCTTCGATTATATTTTCATCATTTTCTGAATGGTAAAACCTCTACCCTCTCTCCTGAAGAACCACAAAAAAGGGCCATTGATGCCTCCAAGGCTCTTTGTGACATGCGTCAAGCCCTACGTATCAAACATTATTCTTACAGAACAGAGCGTTCCTATCTTGAATGGGTTGAAAGGTTCTTCGATTACACATCAAAAATAAAGAAAAAGGATGTTCGAGCTGCCGGCTTGGACCCGGACGATGTAAGAGATTTTCTGAGTTATCTTGCTATGACAAAAAAAGTTTCATCCTCAACACAGAACCAGGCTTTTAATGCACTTCTGTTTCTCTTCAGGGATGTCCTTAAAGCTGAGCTTGGTGACATGAGTAAAACAGTAAGGGCAAAGCGCGGACAGAAACTTCCGGTTGTTTTATCTCCAGAAGAGATTCAATCTTTGTTTAAACATATAAAAGGTTTGAATCTTCTGGTTCTTCAGTTACTTTACGGGTCGGGGCTCCGTCTTTTAGAGCTTGCCCGTTTGAGAGTTAAAGACATAGATTTCGACCAAAACCTGGTTTTTGTAAGGGGAGGCAAGGGAGATAAGGACAGAACGACAATTTTACCCCAGACCGTAAAGGGCATGCTTAAGAAACACCTTGATGAAGTCAAGCAACTTCATGATAAAGATCTTTCTGGAGGATACGGGGAAGTCTATCTTCCAGATGCCCTGGAACGGAAATATCCAAATGCTGTAAAGGAATGGGGATGGCAGTATGTGTTCCCATCATCAAAGCTTTCTGTTGACCCAAGGAGTGGGAAGATAAGGCGACATCATATCTCCGAAAAGACGATTCAGAATGCCGTGAAAGAAGCGGCTCAGAAAGCAGGCATTGTCAAGCATGCATCCGTGCATACTCTCAGACACAGCTTTGCCACACACCTTTTGATGAATGGAGTGAATATCAGGGAGATACAGAATTTACTGGGTCATAAACATGTGGAGACAACGATGATCTACATCCATGTGATAAGGGATATGATCAGTGTTCCCCAAAGCCCCCTTGATAGCCTTTACAATAAAAAACCACTCTAAATATGTTAATTCTCTTTAGTATTAGTGAGGGTGGTTTGTCATGAAAAAAAGAGAAATTATCATTTCAGGATTGCTCTTTATTCTTCTTTTATCTCCTGTAAAGATATGTTCTGAGGAGTTCAAACGGGCGCTGCCGGGAAGAACTTTTTCGTTTCCTCAAGACCACTATTCACATCCCGAATTTAAAACCGAATGGTGGTACTACACCGGCCATCTTCAGACTCAAGATAAAAAGTCTTTCGGCTATCAGCTTACCTTTTTCAGGACAGGTTTGAGAAAGGAGAGGAATGATAAAAAATCGAAGTGGGCCATTCAGGATCTCTATTTTGCACATCTCGCCCTCACCGATGAATCGAAGAATCATTTTGAATACAGGGAAAAGATGAGCCGGGGCAGTCTTGGCGAAGCCGGCGCTTCAATCTACGGAAGTAAAGAACCCTTTCGGGTATGGATAGAGGATTGGTTAGTTGAGTTGAAAGGGTATCAATCGCAGAATCACTTTTTAAAGGCCGGAGGCAAGGACTTCGGAATCGAACTTCTGCTCACACCCGGGAAAAGCTCAATCATTCATGGACAAAACGGGATCAGTCAGAAAGCCGAAGGGGAAGGATTTGCATCTCACTACTATTCGATCCCCCGTTTAGCAACCGAAGGAAGGATTTTTTTAAGGGGAAAAGAGCTCGCTGTCCTGGGAATGAGCTGGATGGACCATGAATTCGGTTCAAGCCAGCTCCGTCAATATCAGGTCGGCTGGGATTGGTTCAGTATTCAGCTCGATAACGGAGTGGATTTAATGCTCTACCAGATCAGGCATAAAGATGGAAAACCTGATCCTTATTCCAGTGGAACGGCCATCTTTCCTGATGGAAGAAGTGAACACCTTCCCCTTAAAGAATTCCGGATTGAAATCCTGAGTCATTGGAAGAGTCGTAAGAGCAATGCAGTTTATCCTTCACGGTGGAAGGTCCACCTTCCCCGTTACGGAATCGAATTGACCTTGTCTCCTACAGTGAAGGATCAGGAGTTGATCACCAACGCCTCAACACGGGTGACTTACTGGGAAGGAAGTGTTAAGGTTGAAGGAAAATACCAGGGCCATTCCATCAAAGGAAAAGGTTATGTGGAATTGACCGGCTATGCCGAAGCCTTTTCGAAGGGAATATGAGAATTCCCCTCACCCTTTCCCTCTCCCCTTAGGCTGTGTCGTAATGTCATTGCGAGGGAGTGAAACGACCGAAGCAATCTCATAACGTATTGATAATCCTGAGATTGCCACGCTCCCTCCGGTCGCTCGCAATGACGAAAAGGGGATTGTGACACAGCCTCCATGGGGAGAGGGTGGGGTGAAGGGGATGGGAGGATTATTCATGCAACAGCTTTTTTATCCGAAATCGGTAGTGGTGATCGGCGTTTCTGATAGGCCGGATAACCTTGCGAGAAATATTGTTGAAAACCTCTTCGAATTTAAATTCGATGGCGAAATCTTCTTTCTGGGAAGGAAAGACAGTGTCCTTTTCGGACGAAGAATCCTCACCTCCGTCGATCAACTTCCCGATGGCATTGATGTGGCCGTGATCCTCACCCCTGCTCAAACTGTGCCTGACCTGATCGAGGCCTGTGGTCGTAAGAGGATCTCCTGGGCCATCATCGAAACCGGGGGCTTCAGGGAATATTCGGAGGAAGGGGCAGAGCTTGAGAGAACCGTCCATCAGACGGCAAAGAAATGGGGAATCCGGGTCGTGGGGCCAAATGGCATCGGAATCACCAATGTCCATAATGGCTTTGTCGTTCCTTTTGTCAAGATGAGAAGAGGACCAGTGATAAAAGGAAAATTTTCCCTTCTGGCCCAAAGCGGTGGTGTTCTTCTCACGTATGCAAACCTCATGATTAGCGCCAATGTCGGGCTTTCTAAGATCGTGAGCATGGGAAACAAATTAGACCTCAATGAGGTCGATTATCTGAAGTATCTCATCGAAGATTCTCAGACCGAGATCATCGGCCTCTATCTCGAAAGCCTCGAGCGGGGAAAAGAGTTGATGGAGATTGCCCGATCCACATCCAAACCGATCATCATCCACAAGGCCAACACCGGAGAAGGAAGCCGCCAAATTGCAAAGCTTCACACCGCAGCACTGGCCAATGATGACAGTGTGGTGGATGCCGCCCTGAAACAGGCTGACATCATCCGCGCAAAGGATTTCCGGTCCTTTGTAAACGCAGTTAAGATTCTCTCTTTGCCACCCTGCAAAGGGAAAAACCTGGTGATCATTTCTCGCTCCGGAGGAATTGGAGTGGTGGCCGCTGATTCGGCGGAACGGCATGGATTCCGTCTTCTCCCTCCAGATCCAAAACTTCAGGAACAGTTTCATAGCCTTTTCCGGGCAAAGGTGATCCAGCCCACCAACCCGCTCGATCTTGGAGATCTCTTCAATTTCGACCTCTACACCAATATTCTCGAACAAGCTTTAAGATTTCCGGTGGTCCATTCAATCCTTTTTATGCACGGTGCCACAGCAGAGGAAAAAGAACCTTCCCGCAAGTTCGTCCAGGCTGTAAAAGACCTCTCTTTCCGTTATCAGAAACCGGTTGCCCTCCAATACAACACCGATGAGGAAGAACTGGCTTATATCAAGAGAACAATTGACTTCCCCATCTTCACAGAACCTGAGGACGCCTTAACCGCCCTCGCCATCTCAAGTGACCACTACCGAAGACTGACAACATCGAGGGAAGAACCTCTTTTTTATCCCGTTGATAAGAGTCGCGTTTCTATGATTTTTCAAAAAGCAATCGAGGACAAAAGGGATCCATTCCTTCCGGAAGCCATAGAAATACTTCAAGCATACGGCATTCCCGTTGCCGACTATCAGGTGGTTTATAGAAAGGATGATTTGAAACAGGCCCTCGGGAAAATAGGATTTCCGATGGCAATGAAAGTCATCTCTTCGGAGATCTCTCACAAATCAGATGTGGGAGGAGTGATGCTCCATATCGACTCCCTGAAAAAAGCGGAAGAAGCCTATGATAGAATGATGAACCTGTCTCCGGGGAATAAAACAGGTGTGTTCCTTCAAAAGATGATTTTCAATGGAAAGGAAATCATCCTGGGAGCGAAACGGGATCCCTCTTTTGGACCGGTTGTTCTTTTCGGCCTGGGGGGAATCTATGTGGAGGTGCTGAAGGAAAGTTCCCTGCGGGTGGCTCCTATCAATCGCTCAGAAGCAGCGGAGATGATCTCTGAATTGAAAGGAGCCAGCATCCTCAAGGGAGTGCGGGGAGAACGACCATCAGACATCGACGCAATTGTGGAGATGCTTCTCAGGCTCTCTCAGTTGATGGTCGATTTCCCTGAAATCGGGGGGATTGATATTAACCCGGTGATAGCCCTTGAAAAAGGAGCTATCGCAGTGGATGTACGCATCCTTTTGACCGAGTAGGTCAAAAGGAAAATTCGAAACAAGGTTTGGTGGTTATCAGGATATCAGAATATCAGGAAGTGGATATCAGGCCATTCGGGCATCAGGTTAAAAATTTTTTATCTTATGTCTTCCTGATTATCCAGATACCCTGATATCCTGCCCCCTGATACCCTGGTAACCTGATTCCCTAAATTCCCAACTGTTCTCCTACCAGAATCACCAACACATCGGTGCGCACTGGCTTTTTCGCCAGGGTGACATAGATATTGCAGATTCGTTCGGGTGATTTACAATCCGCACATACCCCTGTTTCAACGCAGGGGGTCTTCCGACCGAGCCGTTTTGCATTCTGGGGAGCAACCCATTCCTTAACCCGTTTCTCTGCGGCGTCTAAATCCTTAACGATCTTATTAACGCCAGTGACAATGATCGTCTTCCTGGGGCCGATGAACATCGCGCCCACCCGGTTGCCTGTAGCATCTACGTTAAATAACTTTCCATCTTCGGTTACTGCATTCGTGCCCGATAGAAAGACATCTGCCGAAAAAGATTTTCGTATCAGGTCAAAAATTTCACCCGGTGTTTTACCCTGGCGTATAGGCCAGATAAGCTGGATATTCCGACTTGCCAGCGCCTCCGGCAATCCCGCCTGGATCAGAGTGACCGAACCTCCCACGCCAACGGTCGCTCCATCCGGTATCTGCTTCAGCACCTCTTCACAGGCGGCTTTGGAATCCGGGACAAAGACGGCCTCGAAGTTATTCTTCTTCAATGCATTGATCGTTCTCTCAACCTGTTTCTCCTGAAACCACTGCTGCCACTGCTCCATATCTATTTCCTCCTTTTTAGGTATTGTTCCGATAATTAGTGAATGATTCACCGGTAATCCCGCTTTTCGCGGGACCCTTATCATTAATAAATGGCTACGTTTATTCTATCTTAATCTTTTATACGCAACCCTAACCCCCCTTCATCCCCCCTTTTATTAAGGGGGGAATATAGGGGGGTTATCGATTTTCTTGGTTTGATGGTGACTCCCCACCCATGAGGAATTGTAATAAGAAACGTATTTATATTTCTAAACCGATTATTGATTTAAGTCAATGATTCGTCATAATATGGATGATATATTAAAGGATAGAGGAAACCGCCTTTCAGCCATCCATTCTTTTACTGGATGGACAACTTTCGGATCGAATGTTACGATAAAATATAGAGAATTTTTTAAAGGGAGGCGCCTGATGGCTGAATATCAAAAGGATGAAAAGGTCGCTTTCAACGGGAAAAAGGTGGAGATTTTAGGCTCTACTTTTGAGGAAGGAAAACCCGAAACTCCGATGAACTGGAGGGGAAAAATGAGAAGCCGAGAAGAGATGCTCGCCTATCTCAAGACCGGGGAACGTTACTGGTTCAGTGACGAATGGTTTGGAAGTGAAAAAAGGAAAACAAAGGCCTAGTCCGGCACAGCCGGAACTAAGCTCGAATTTCGAATATCGGGCGAAGCGTCCTCTTAGGACCAATCCGAAACAAATTCGAATTTTCAAAACTTATGTTCTATAAACTATTTTTTTTGGAATATTTTAAAATTTGGACATTTGAGATTGTTTCGAATTTCGGATTTCGTGCTTCGGATTTAGATCAAAGTATAACGACGATCTTTTTTGCGGAAGATTTTTTTATAAAGGATTAGGCACGATAAAACGGAGGTAAACCCCATGCCATTCGAGATGCCCGAGATTAACTATACGGGGATGATCAAAGAGGTCACCCTTGGAAATGGACCAAAAGCAGTGACCATTGGAGGAGGAACCTCCTATCCCTTTTATCTCTTCGAGGGAGAGATGCCTCATCCTCCCCGAATCGCCATGGAGGTTTATGACACTCCTCCTGAAGACTGGCCGGAGACCGCCCTTGAACCCTTCAAGGATGTGGTCAATGATCCAGTGGCCTGGGCGAAGAAATGTATTGATACCTACGGCGCAGAACTGATCACCCTCCAACTTGTCAGCACCGATCCGAACGGTCTGAACCGGTCTGCGGAAGAGGCCGCGGCAACTGTTAAAAAAGTGGCTACTTCGATCAATGTCCCTTTGATCGTATGGGGAAGCTCAAATGCCGAAAAGGATGGAGAAGTCCTTCGAAAGGTCGCTGAGGTATGTGATGGGTTGAACCTTATTATCGGCCCCGTAGTTGAAAGCAATTACAAGCAGGTCGGTGCAGGAGCAATCGGATACAAACATGCTGCCATCGCCTCTTCTCCCATCGACATCAACCTTGCTAAACAGCTCAATATCCTCCTCGGAAATTTGGGAATTCCTGACGGCCAGATCGTTGTTGACCCGACCACAGGTGGATTGGGATATGGAATCGAATATACCTATTCCGTCATGGAAAGGGACAGGATGGCTGCCCTCACCCAGCAGGACGAGAGGCTCCAGTTCCCCATCATCTGCAATTTGGCGAAAGAGGTATGGAAGACGAAGGAGGCAAAGGCATCGGCTGAGGAGGCCCCTTCTTTAGGTGATCCCCAAAAGAGGGGCATCCTGATGGAAGCCATCACAGCCACTATGCTTCTCCTGGCAGGGGCGGATGTTTTGGTGATGAGACATCCCGACGCGATAAAACTGGTCCGGGAGATGATTTCAGATTTGAAAAGAAAGTAAGTTATCGGTTTTTAATAAACATTTAAAATCCCTCCCCGCCTCCCTTTGCCAAAGGGAGGTAATCCCGCATTTCGCGGGACCCTCTTTTGACAAAGGGGGATAAAGGGGGATTAGAGTGAACTAGGAGGAATTCATGTCTGATATAGAAAAGAAGAGTATTGATCCGGCGACGATTCATATGCTGAAAAAGGCACAGGCGGATGGTTGTGAAACCATTTTTGACAGGGCCGATGCCATGAAACCCTGCCCCATCGGAGCAGAAGGAAGCTGCTGCAAAAACTGTGTGATGGGACCCTGTCGTGTTCCCAAAAAGAAGGGGGACGAAAAGGCCAAGAGAGTCGGGCTCTGTGGCGCTACTGCAGAAACGATCTCTGCCCGTAACTTTGCGCGGATGGTGGCCGCGGGGACAGCCGCTCACTCCGACCACGCACGAGGGGTGACGGAACTGTTTTTATCCACAGCCAAAGGCAAGGTTCCGGGGTTCGAAATCAAGGACGAGCAGAAACTCTACCAACTGGCCATGGACCTCGGGGTTGAGATCGGAAATCGATCTGTTAAGGAGGTTGCCATTGATGTGGGTCAGAAGGCTCTATCTGAATTCGGGAGACAGGATGGTGAAATCCTCCTTGCAAAGCGAGCCCCCCTCAAAAGGCAGCAGATCTGGAGAAACTTAGGGATTACTCCACGGGGGATCGATCGGGAAGTGGTGGAACTCCTCCATCGAACCTGCATGGGAGTCGATCAGGAATATCAGGACCTTCTCTATTCCGCGGCCAGGTGTGCTCTGGCTGATGGATGGGGAGGCTCCATGATCTCCACCGAGCTCCAGGACGTTCTTTTCGGAACCCCTGTTCCTGTCTATGGGAAGATCAACCTCGGCGTACTTAAAAAGGATGAAGTAAATCTGGTCATCCACGGACACGAACCTGTTCTACCTGAGGTCATTGCCACCGTAATACACGACCCCCAGATTCAGAAGGCTGCCCAAGCCGTGGGCGCAAAAGGGATCAATCTCACGGGAATGTGCTGCTCCGCCAATGAGGT
>Ga0194110_10002337_pt1 | contig 24084 bp, 18 predicted proteins | sample TA2Kig1200mmetaG_FD_146192 | JGI IMG/M metagenome (GOLD analysis project Ga0194110, IMG submission 146192) | Freshwater microbial communities from Lake Tanganyika, Tanzania - TA2015032 Kigoma Deep Cast 1200m | ecosystem: Environmental > Aquatic > Freshwater > Lake | place: Tanzania: Lake...
CGGTTGCCGCACGAGCGCTCACTCCCTGCACGAAGTGGCGACGTCAAGCAACACGCATCGGTGTCAAGGTGACCCGGCTATCGCCCGGCGGCATCGGCGGACGAGGTGACGGCGTTAGCTCTGATGAGGGGGTTGACTGTTGCTGCGATGGAGGTGTGAGTGCGAAGCGTCTGTAGGTGCTGCGGCGGTGAGTTCGCGGAGACTCTACCAGGCACCTGCTACGTCGGCAATAATCTGATGTAAACTTCTTGTAACGAACCGCGCGCCAGGATCATAGCACCATACGCGCCGTGCAGTCAAGGCCACGACGGGCCGGATACCTGTGCGCCGAGTGGCCTCGGCGCGCAGGTATGCGGCCCCTCCCGGACAATGCGGAGGCCCTGCGCAGGACTGGCGCGCCTCTTTCGCGAAACCCCCGTTCTGCGGTAGAATGCTACGCTACCGGAATCCCGGTTGCGGAGGTACGCTCATGTCCCGCTCGCTCGTGGTTGTGCTGTGCCTGGCTTTCCTATCCATCGCGCTGGTTGCAGGCTGCCCGAAGCCGACGACAACCTCGCCGACGCCTCCGACGACCACCGACAAGGGCGAGCCACCGGCGGCCGGGGGTGAGATCGTGTTGGGCTCGTACATGTGCAACACGGGCGCCTTCGCGACATTCGGCCAATCGTCCACGAAGGCGATGAAGCTGGCGGTGGAGGAGATCAACACCAAGGGCGGCGTGCTGGGAAAGCAGATCCGGCTGATCGTCGAGGACGATCAGTGCAAGCCCGAGGAGGCCGCCAACGCGGCTCAGAAGCTCATTCAGCAGGACAAGGTGTTGTGCGTGATCGGCGAGGTCGCCAGCTCAAACAGCCTGGCCGCGGCGCCCAAGTGCCAGGCGGCCAAGACGCCGATGGTCACGCCCTCCTCCACAAACCCGGCGGTCACCGAGACCGGCGACTACATCTTCCGGGTGTGCTTCACCGATGATTTCCAGGGCGTGGTGATGTCGCGGTATGCGGCGGAGGACCTCAAGGCCAGGACGGCGACCATCTTCTCGGACATCGCAAGCGACTACTCCAAGGGCCTGAGCAAGGTCTTCCGCGAGACCTTCACGGCGGCCGGCGGCAAGATCCTCGCCGAGGAGTCGTACAACCAGGGGGACCGCGATTTCCGCGCCCAGCTGACGAAGTTCAAGGACCTGAACCCGGACGTCGTCTACGTCCCGGGCTACTACGGGGAAGTGTCGCTCATCCTCTCCCAGGCGCGGCAGCTCGGGATGACGGCGAAGTTCATCGGCGGCGACGGGTGGGATTCGCCGAAGCTGGTGGAGATCGCGGGGAAGGCGGCCGAGGGCGGCTGCTTCTCCAACCACTACAGCAAGGACGACCCGAATGCGGTGGTCCAGGAGTTCGTGAAGAACTTCCAGGCGAAGTACAACGAGGTCCCCGACGCGCTGGCCGCGTGCGCCTACGATGCCATCCGGATCGTCGCCCAGGCCATCGAGGCCGCCGGGGTCGAGGATCGGACCGCCGTGCGCGACGCTCTGGCGAAGGTCAGCAACTTCGACGGCGTCACCGGCAAGATCACCATCGACGAGAAGCGCAACGCCAAGAAGGCAGCCACCATCCTGACCGTCAAGGACGGCAAGCAGACCTTCGTCAAGACGATGCCTCCAGAGTAGCGTCTCAGGTCTCGGGTCTCAGGTCTCGTGTTGCGGGCCGGGCCCGCGGTGAGGCCTGCAGCCACCGCCGGCAACCTGAGACGTGAGACCTGAGACCCGAGACCTTCCCTACCATGCTTCAGCAACTCGTCAACGCCATCTCGCTGGGTGCCGTGTACGCCCTTATTGCTTTGGGCTACACGATGGTGTATGGCGTCCTGAGGCTGATCAACTTCGCCCATGGCGAAGTGTTCATGGTGGGAGCGTTCGTCGGCCTCGCGGCGCTCAGCGTGTTCCACCTGCCCTTCGCGGCGGCGGTGCTGGTCGCGATGCTGGGGGCGGCGCTGCTGGGCATGGTGATCGAGCGCGGGGCCTATCGGCCCTTGCGCAACGCCCCGCGGCTGGCGGCGCTGATCACCGCCATCGGCGTCTCGCTGCTGCTGCAGAACATCGGGATGCTCACTGTCGGCGCTGCGCCCAACCCCTACCCTCCGGCCATTGAGCCCACGCCGATCCCGTGGTTGAAGGAGCACGCGAGGTTGGTTGTGACCGAGCAGCAGTTGGTGATTCTGGCCGCGACTGCCGCCATCCTCATCGGCCTGAGCCTCATCGTGTCCCGCACCAAGATCGGGAAGGCCATGCGAGCGGTGTCCGAGGACCGACAGGCCGCCCAACTCATGGGCATCAACACCGACCGAGTCATCTCGTTCACGTTCTGCCTGGGGTCCGCGATCGCCGGGGCCGGTGGGGTCTTCTACGGCGTCTACTATGGCACCGCCGATCCGCTGATGGGCTTCATGCCTGGGATCAAGGCCTTCGTGGCCGCCGTGCTTGGCGGCATCGGCAGCATCCCGGGCGCGATGCTCGGGGCCTTGCTCATGGGGTTGGTCGAGACGGGCGTCAGCAGCGTGACGATCCCCCTCTCTTCCACCGAGACACTCAGCGGCTCCACGCTACGGGATGCCGTCGCCTTCACCGTGCTGATCCTCGTGCTGCTGGTCCGGCCGGCCGGACTGCTCGGGCGACCTACCAGGGAGAAGGTCTAGCATGTGAGCACGCCCCCGGCCTGGTCTCACTACCTGCCTCGGCTTGGGCTTTACGCCGGCGTTGCCGCGGTGCTGCTGCTGGTCAACGTTGGCCTGCCGCGGCTGCTGAACGCGTACCTCTTGCAGATCCTCGTGTTCGCCGCGTGCAACATCATCCTCGCGTCCAGCCTGAACCTCGTCAACGGCGTCGCGGGCCAGTTTTCCATCGGGCACGCCGGCTTCATGGCCATCGGCGCGTACATGTCGGCATGGGTCTCGGTGGCGTACGGCAAGACCTGGCTTGCGCCGTACGCCGACCAGCCCTGCGGGCCGCTGGTGGTGTCGGCCTACCTCATGGGACTGATGCTGCTGGGCGGAGTGGCGGCGGCGGTGGGAGGGCTTGTGGTCGGGCTGCCCTCACTAAGGCTGCGCGGAGACTATCTGGCCATCGCCACTCTCGGCTTTGGCGAGATCATCAAGGTGGTCCTGCTCAACGTGGAGGCCGTCGGCGGCGCCACGGGGCTGAAGGGCGTGCCGCAGTACTCCACCCTGTTTCTGGTGTTCGGGGCGGCGGTGGTCACGGTCGCAGCCCTGCGCAACATCGGGAACTCGATCCACGGGCGGGCGCTGCTGGCGATCCGCGAGGACGAGACGGCGGCGGAGGCCCTGGGCATCGATTCCGCCCACTATAAGACCTCCGCCTTCGTCATCGGGGCCTTCTTTGCCGGTGTGGCCGGCTGCCTGTACGCGCATTACACGCAGTTCATCCACCCGCGCAGCTTCGACTTCATGAAGTCCATCGAGCTGGTGCTGATCGTCGTGCTCGGCGGGGGGAAGCTGCGCAACGTCGCCATCGCCGCCGCCGCGGTGACGTTCCTGCCCGAGGGGCTGAGGCAGGTCAAGGACCTCCTGCACCTGCAGACCGACCCGCGCATGGTCATCTACGCCGCGATCCTGATTGCCGTGATGCTCCTGCGGCGCGAGCGCGTGCTGCAGGCCGTGCTCCCCCGCCGCAAGGAGGGGGCGTCCCGTGGCTGAGTCTGCTCTCCTCGAACTCGCGTCGTGTACGGTTCGGTTCGGCGGACTCACAGCCGTGGATGACCTCACGCTCGACGTGGCCCCGCAGGAGCTGGTCAGCCTCATCGGGCCGAACGGCGCCGGGAAGACGACCGTGTTCAATGCGATCATGGGCGTCTACCCGCTCGCCTCAGGGGGCATTCGCCTCGCCGGGCGCGACATTGCGGGTCTGGCCCCACATCGGGTCGCGAAGCTCGGGGTCGGACGCACGTTTCAGAACATCCGCCTGTTCAAAGGCATCACGGTGCTGGACAACCTCCGCGCCGCGATGCACCAGGATGGGGACTACGACCTGCTGCGCGCCGCCGCACGCAGCCGAACCTGGGCGGCTACCGAGAGCCGCCTCGAGGCGCGGGCGATGGAGCTGCTGGCGGTGTTCGGGCTGCAGGCGCGGGCGGAGGAGCTGGCTGGCGGGCTGCCGTATGGCGAGCAGCGGCGGCTGGAGATCGTCCGCGCGCTGGCCACGGGGCCGCAGCTACTGCTTCTCGACGAACCGGCCGCCGGCATGAACCCGGCTGAGACGCAACACTTGATGGGGCTGATCCGCTCACTGATCGAGCGATACTCGCTCACGATTCTGCTGATCGAGCACGACATGAAGCTCGTCATGGGCGTATCCGATCGTGTCGTCGTCCTGAACTACGGAAGAGAGATCGCCGCCGGAACGCCGCAGGAGATCGCCCGCGACCCGGCCGTCATCGAGGCCTACCTGGGGGAGCCGGTTCACTGAGATGCTGGTCCTACGCAAGGTGGACGTGCACTACGGCCCGATCCAGGCCCTTCACGATGTCTCCCTGGAGATCGCGGAGGGGGAGATCGTCACGCTGATCGGCGCCAACGGTGCGGGCAAGTCCACCACGCTGCGCCTCGTGTCCGGCCTCGTCCGCTCGACCTCCGGCGAGGTGCTGTTCGAGAACGCCTCCCTGGCGAAGGTCGCGCCGCACGACATCGTGGCGCGAGGGATCGGCCAGGTTCCCGAGGGGCGCCGCGTGTTCGCGGGGTTGACGGTCCTGGAGAACCTCGAGATGGGCGCCTACCTGGTGCGCGGGAGGCAGCGCGTTCGCGAGGCTCTCGAGGAGGTGTTCGAGTTGTTCCCCCGCCTCCGGGAGCGGCGCACGCAGCGCGCGGGCACGCTCTCCGGCGGCGAGCAGCAGATGCTCGCCATCGGCCGCACGCTGATGAGCCGACCGAAGCTGCTGCTCCTCGATGAACCCTCTCTGGGCCTCGCGCCGACGCTGGTTCAGACGATCTTCGGCGTGATTGCCGACATCCAACGCCGCGGCGTGACGATTCTCCTGGTAGAGCAGAACGCCCACATGGCGCTGCGCGTCGCCGACCGGGGATATGTCCTGGAGACCGGCCGCATCGTGCTCGCAGACACTGCTGCGAACCTCGAGGCCAGCCCGGAGGTGAGGGCAGCGTACCTGGGCGAATAGGCCGTCCGGGAAGGGGGTGAGGGGTCATGGCGGACCCGACGCCAGCCCGTACGCAGATGCGTCCCGCACGGGGCGGGCGCTTCCGAGTCGTGGCCTTGCTGGTGTTCCTGCTGGGCCTGACCATCACCGCCGTGGCAAGCTACGAGGTGTGGCGGCTCGAGCGAAGCCGTGCCTGTATCGCGTTCGCCGAGACCGCCTCCCGTCCGGTCGCCGCCTGCCAACGGGACTGCGACCTGTACATCGAGGAACTGCGGTCCATCCGGCGGTTCTACGACGCCTCCAAGCTGGTTGAGCGCCCCGAGTTCACCGAGTTCGGGCGTGACATCCCCCGTCGGCGCCCCGCCGTGGAAGCGCTGATCTGGGCCCCCTACGTGCCGCGTGACGAGCGGGCCGCGCTCGAGGCTGGAGCAGCCGCCGACGATCTCTCGGGCCTGCGCATCTACGACCGCGACGACGCGGGCCGGTTGGTGGTGGCTCCCGCCCGCGACGTCTACTGCCCTGTGTGGTACGTCGAGCCCCTTCGTGGGCACGAGACGCTCCTTGGCCTGGACGTGAGCACCGACCGCGCCGTGGCGGGCGCCTTCGACACCGCTCGGGAGACCGGCGGGCCTACAGCGTTCAACGGGGGGATGCTCGTCCCGGGCGCAGGCCGCGCCCCAGTCCTGGCGGTTGTTCTGGCAGTGTACCGCCACGACGAGCCCGAGGAGGCCCGCAAGCCGCCGCAGGAGCGGAGGCTCATGGGCTTCCTCATCGGGCTGCTCCGGATGCAGGACCTCATCAGTGAGGCGGTTACCGACAGCGGGGTGAGCGGGATCGAGGTGCGAGGGTACGACTCACCCAGTTTCGCCAACCGGGAGCCGGCGGTCGTCTACTCGACAGACGCGGCCGGCGCCAACCCGAGCGTCGGCCGGATCGGATACCTGCGGTACACCGCCAAGCTGACCGTCGCCGGACAGCAATGGTCCCTCGTCTGCACGGCGACCCGGCGCTACGCGGCTGCTACACGATCGTGGGGGGTGTGGCGGGTTGCCATTGCGGGACTCCTGCTCACACTGCTCGCGGCCGCGTACCTCTCTGCCGTTGTCGGCCGAGCCGAGTGGGCGGAGCGAGTAGTGGCCGAGCGCACCGCCGACCTTTCCAAGGCCAATGCAGATATGCAGCGGGAGGTCGAGACCCGCGAGCGCATCGAGGAGGCCCTGCGCCATAGCGAGGAGCGCTTCCGGGAACTCGTCGAGAGGATGAGTGAGGGTCTTTCCGTTCTGGATGCCGACAGCCACTTCACGTACGTGAACCCCACCATGGCCCGGATGCTCGGCTACACCCAGGAGGAGTTGCTGGGCCGCCCGCCGGGCGAGTACATGGACGAGGTCAACCGCGCCATCTTGGCGGACCAACTGCAACGCCGACGGCGAGGCGAGAGCGGCTCTTACGAGGTCGCGTGGACCAGCCGTTCGAGGCGGCAGGTCCACACCATCGTCTCGCCGCGGCCCTTGCGCGATCCGGACGGCACCTACCGCGGCAGCTTCGCGGTCATCACCGACATCTCGCGGCGCAAGCTGGCCGAGGAGCAGCTCGAGCGGCTGTCCGCCGAGCTGCAGCGTTCGAATCTGGAACTCGAGCAGTTCGCCTACGTCGCCTCGCACGACCTCCAGGAGCCGCTGCGCAAGATCACCGCCTTCGGCGACCGCCTGGAAGCCAAGGCACAAGACGCGCTGGACGAGGTGGGCCGCGACTACCTCGCGCGGATGCAGAGCGCGGCCCGCCGCATGCAGGGGCTCATCAACGACCTGCTGGCTTACTCCCGCGTGACCACCAAGGGCCGGCCCTTCGAGTCGGTAGACCTCGACGAAGTCCTGCGAGGCGTCCTGTCCGATCTGGAGGTGCGCGTCCAGGAGACCGGGGCGCGCGTCGAGGTCGGGACGCTGCCGACGATCGAGGCCGACCCCTCGCAGATGCGCCAGCTCTTCCAGAACCTCGTCGGCAATGCCCTGAAGTTCCGCCGAGCGGACGTGGAGCCGCTGGTGAGGATCACTGGGGAGACGGTAGACCTGCCGGACCCGGACCCCGTTCGCGGCGGTGCGCCGAGGCCGTTCTGCCGGATCACCGTCGAGGACAACGGGATCGGCTTCGAGGCGAAGCACGCGGAGCGCATCTTCGGCGTCTTTCAGCGCCTCCATTCGCGCACCGAATACGAGGGCACCGGCATGGGGCTGGCCATTTGCCGGCGCGTCGCCGAGCGCCACGGAGGCAGCCTCACGGCTCGGAGCGTGCCGGGTGAAGGGTCCACGTTCGCCGTCCTGCTGCCGATCCGGCAAGTCCAGGAGGAGGCCGATCATGACTAAGCCGAGGAAGCCGATTCTGATCCTGATCGCTGAGGACGATGCCGACGACCGGATGCTCATCGGCGAGGCCTTCCAGGAGAGCCGGCTGGCCAACGAGCTACGTTTCGTGTGCGACGGCGAGGAGTTGATCGACTACCTCCACCGCCGCGGCCGGTACGCCGACCCCGAGGCGGCCCCGCGGCCCGGGCTCATCCTCCTGGACCTCAACATGCCGGGCAAGAACGGTCGCGCCGCTCTGGCGGAGATCAAGGCCGAGGCGGGCCTTCGCCAGATCCCGATCGTCGTCTTCACCACTTCCCAGGCGGAGGAGGACATCTACCGGTCCTACGACCTGGGCGTCAACTCGTACATCACGAAGCCCGTTACCTTCGAAGCCCTCGTCGAGCTGGTCCGCACTCTCGGCCGGTACTGGTTCGAGATCGTCGAGCTTCCCTCCGGGGAACCGGAGGAGCGCTGAAGCGGGAGGGGCGGAGCCAAAGAGGTCCGGGGCGGGGGCCGGGGAATACGCCTTTCCCTTTGCCGGATACGCCGTGTACGGGTGACTTGTGCGTTGGAAGAAGACCTCTACGCGTCCCACTATCTCAGGTTGCTGCGCCGGAACTGGGCCTTCGTCCTGGCCATGACGGTGCTGGGCGGGCTCGTCGGTGTCATCCTGATCCTGTTCGTGCTGCCGCGCCAGTGGAGAGCGGGCACCTCCGTCATCTTCGACACGCAGAGCCAGACCAGTATCCCCCTCCCGACCAACGTTCCCGGCATCCAGAGCCTCGCCACCAAGTTCGGTCTGGGGCAGCAGGGCTCGACCGCCGCCAACATGGCCATGGCCTTCGGCCACAGCCAGACGGTCCGCCTGGAGATCATCGAACGGCTCGGCCTCGTGCGCAAGTGGAAGGCCGAGGGTGTCTTCGATGCCGATGAGAAGCTGAGGAAGGCGACCGCCATCAACCTCACCGATCAGGGCACGATGGTCGTCTACGTCAGCGCTTCCGGCTCGCCGCGCGGCGTGCTCCCCAGGCATGATGACGACCTCGAGCAGCGCACACTCACGCGGGATGTCGCGAATGCGTACGTGGACGTCGTGCGCGAGAAGCTGGGCACCCTCATCCTGACGCAGAGCCAGCGCAAAGCCAAGTTCCTGAAGGAGCGCGTCGCCCAGGCGAAGGAGGACCTCGACTCCACCCGGCGCGCCCTGAAGGAGAAGCAGGTCGAGCTGCAGGTCGTGACGCCGCCCTCGAGCGCACCTCCTCCCGAGGTCGCGGCGCTGGCCGCATTGGAGAAGGACCGCGTGACGGCAGAGGCCGAGGCCCACTCGGCGAGCGAGGAGTTGGACCAGCTGAAGTCGCAGCTCGCCAAGGAAGAGCTGATGGTGCTCACCAATGTGCTGAGCCAGCGCAGCGGAGTCGCCGATCGGCTGTCGGGGGACGTCGCCGAGGCCACGGCCGAGTTGGCGGAGCTGCACGACAAGGGCTACAGCGATGAGACGCCCGAGTGTCGCAACCTGCTGGCCCGCATCGACTCGTTAGAGCGTGCATACGCGGATGAGATCAGCGGGGGGCTGCGCACCCAGAGCCAGACGCAGTCCGCCAACCCCGTCCGGGCGGCGCTGCTGCAGCAAGCAGCGACCCTGGAAGGGACCCGCGTGGGTGCGGAGGCCCAGGAGAGAGTGCTGGCCGGGGCGGAGGCGAAGATCAACGCGCGCCTGCAACAGCTGCCGGGCGCGATGGAGCAGATCGGGGCGCTGGCGCAGGAGTTGGAGGTGAAGACGGCCATCTACGGCGTCGTGACAAACGCCTACGAGATGGCCGAAGCGGACGCCGCCCAGGAGGCGCCGCAGTTCACCGTCCTGGACGAGGCGGTGATCCCGCCCAAAAAGATGGCCCCCTCGGGCTCGAAGACGTGCCTCGCTCTGGCCTTCGTCGGGTTCGTGCTGGGGGCCCTGGCCGCCCCAAGCTGGGAGCGACGGCGCAAGCGCGCGTCCGCCCCTTCGGCCGATGCCGATGCTGATCCTGCCTGATGCCCTCATCCTGATCGCCGCGATCGTGCTCCTGGGACTGGCCCCCTTCATTCTGGCGCCCAGGCGCGACGTCGTGATCTCCCCTCGGTTCTGGATCATCGGCGCCTTCCTGGGGGTTTTCGCGGTCCGGCCGCTCTACATTCTGCTCGATCCGACCAAGGCCCACCCGTACATCGGCGAGCAGGCCGAGTTCCCTCGGCTCGTCGTCGGCGGGTTGTGCATGGCCTTGGCCGGGCTGGCCGCCTTCTGGATCGGGTACTTCCTGCGCGGCGGCAAGCGTCTCAGCGAACTCGTCCCGCTCTTCCCGCAGGAGATCTCCCCTGCACGCTGGCGGCAGGCCGTGCTGGGTTGCTTCCTGCTGGGGCTGGCGGCCTACCTGATCTTCCTGCGGAGCATGGGCGGACTCAAGGAACTGCTGGCGGTTCTCTACATGCGCGCGGCCGTGTACGAGGCGGACGAAACCGCCGGCCCGATGAAGGAACTCGCCAAGCTGGTGGGTGTGGCCGCGCTTCTGGGGATGCACTACCACCTGCGCATCGGCCGGGCGCGCTGGGCGTGGCCGCTGCTAGGCTTCAGCAGCGTGCTGATTGGCACGATGGGCGGCCGCGGGGCTGTCGCGCAGCTCTGGGTGATGACCTACCTCCTGTACGCCCTCGCCCGGCCGCGCTACCGGAGCTGGAAGTTCCTCGGAACGCTCGTGCTCGTGGTCATCGTGTTCGCCGCCGGGGCTCTGGGCGTCCGCCGAGCGACCAGCCGCGGGCTGGGGGCCGCCGTGGAGAGCCTCCGCGAGCTGCCGTCCGCCATCACCGAGAACGCGATGGACACCGTGCCGATGTTCGACCACATGGTCGCGGCGATGCAGGCCGCCGGCCGCGACGTCCCGTACCAGGAGGGCACCTCGTACGTCCAACTGATCCCCGTCATGGTGCCCAGGGCCATCTGGCCCATGGAGACGGAGACCGCAGGGGTGACCGTTCGCAAGATCGTCGAACCCAACGGGATCGGTGGGCGCCCTCCCTCGGCGATGGGAGAGGGCTACCTCAACTTCGGCGCCGTGGGGGCTCTCGGCATCATGTTCCTGCTCGGGCTGTGGTGCCGCCTGCTGCAGTGCTACCTCGTGCGAGGCGCGGACGTGAGCGCCATGGTGCCCCTGCTGTACGTCTTTGCCCTCTTCAGCACCCTCAACTTCCTCGCGGGCGTCGGTCCGCTGGCCATCCGCGCCTTCCTCTTCCGCCTCGGCGCGGCCCTGGTGGCCTTCATCTGGTCCGCCCGCGCGCGTGTCCCCGTCGCAGAAGACGCGGCCGATCCCGCAGGGGTACCGGTGTGAGGCGCCTCGGCGTCCCTGTGCTGCTCGCGTTGCTCACGGCTCTTGGCTGCGCGTGCTCTTGCGCCGCCGAGGTGACGCGCCTGCGCGTCAGCCCCAGCGGGCACTACGTCCGGTACGGCGGCCGCGCTCTGGCGCTGGTCGGCGACAGCGGCACCCAATGTGTGCTCCAGGACCTGAACCTCGACTACCGACGCTGGCTAGATGACTGCCACGCCCGGGGAATCCGCGCGGTGCACGTCTGGTCGTTCGTGGCTCCGCGCCAGAAGCAAGACGGCAGCGTCCTCGAGGCGCGCTACGGATACGTCTACCCGGGAGCGACGCCCTGGGCGCGCCGCGACGGCGGCCCAGCGGCCTTCGACCAGCTCCCGCAGTGGGACCTGACTCGCTTCGACGAGGGTACCGACCCGAAGGCTCACTACTGGCCGCGGTTGCGGGACCTATGCGCCTACGCGCAGGCGCGCGGAATCGTCGTGGGGATCACCGTCTTCTTCGGCTGGCCCAAGCACAACCGCCCGGAGCGGCCGGATTGGTCCTACCATCCGTTCAACGTGCTCAACGGCGGGCATCTGGTCCGGACTGAACCGATCACGACCGGCTGCCAGGAGATCGCCTCCCCCGGTGAGGAGGTCCTGCAAGAGGCTTGGGACCCGGCATGGCCTCCGCCGAAGAAGACGCAATGGGTCTGGGAACGCTTCAGCGAGAAACTCATCGACGACACGCGAGCCGTTGGCAACGTCTTCTTCGTGTTCATGGATGAGCACAGCTACCCCGAGGGCAACTGCGGCGACCACTTCGCAGCGTTTTTGCGCAAGCGTGGGGCGCTGTGGGTTGACTGGGATCGCCGATGGGAGGCCGTCGATGTCGTCATGACCGACACGTTCTCGTCGGAGGACAAGAACGCCGCGGCCGTCGAGGGCTTCGGCCGCACGCCGGCGAGGCCGATCATCCACCTGGAGGGCGGCCCCTACCAGGGCACCGGGGTGCGGACGGCGCTGTGGACCTTCGTGATCGGGGGCGGGCACTGCTTCTTCCACGACGACTCCGACCAGGGCGCGGTGACGCGCGGCATCATGGGCTACGACCCGCACGTTCCCGGCGGAGACACGAACCCGACCGCGCGCGACTGGATCGGCCATGCGAGCCGCTTCTTCAACGAGCAGCTCAGCAACCTCGACGCGATGGCCCCCCATAACGAATTGGTGAAGTCCGGATCGGCATACTGCCTCGCCGACCTCGGTGGCGAGTGGGCCGTGTACTCCGTCTCGGGCGCGGAGTTCACCCTCAACCTGGCGACGGCGACGCGTACGGCGCGCTGGTACGACCCACGGACCGGGGAGTGGTTCGGCGAGGCTTTCCCCCTGCAGTCCGACGCTGCGGTAGTGGTGCGCAAGCCCTCCGCTGACGACTGGACCCTCTACATCGCCGCGCCGTGACTCACCCCCTGAAGGGCACCCCTCCGGCGCCGACGAAGTAGCTCCTCTACGTATCTCCAGCGGAAGACGCGGACACGATGACCGGCGACAAGCTCACGCCCATGTTCCGGCAGTGGCAGGCGGCCAAGGCCCGCTATCCAGACGCCCTGCTGCTGTTCCGCATGGGCGATTTCTACGAGATGTTCGCGGAGGACGCCGAGATCGGCGCCCGCGAGCTGGAGCTGACCCTCACCAGCCGCGAGTGCGGCAGGGGCCGACGCATCCCCATGTGCGGCGTGCCGCACCATGCTGTGCAGCGGTACGTGCAGACCCTCATCAAGAAGGGCTACCGCGCCGCAGTCTGCGAGCAGGTCGAGGACCCGCGGTATGCCAAGGGTCTCGTGCAGCGCGACGTGACGCGCGTGGTGACGCCGGGGACCTTGCTGGAAGACGAGTTCCTGGAGGGGAGCGCGAGCAACTACCTCGCGTCAGTCGCCCGTGAAGGCACTGCCTGGGGAATCGCCTCGGTGGACATCTCCACCGGCGACTTCGCCGTGACGCAGATCGCCGCGCAGCCCGCTCCCGCCTCGCGCCAAGGGTTGCTGAACGGGGCTGCTCCGCGAGACGAACGGGTTCCGGGTTCCGTGACGGAGGAGCTGTCCCGCATCGAGCCTGCCGAGATCATCGCTCCGGCGGATGTCGCCGAGATGCTGGCGGCTCACGGCGGCCCGCACGTGACGGTGATCGACCCGCCGATCGATGCCTTCCACACACCAGGCGAGCGGCTCGCGCGGCACTTCGGCGTCGCGTCACTGGAGGGCTTCGGAATCGCGGACCTGACCGCCGGCATTGCAGCCGCCGCGGCCGTGCTGGACTACCTCGCCGCCAACCACCTCGAATCGCTCCCCCATCTGCGGGCGATCCGTCGATATGCACTGACGGACACGATGATGCTCGACGAGGCCACGAAGCGGAACCTCGAGCTGACGCGCACGCTCCGGGGGGAGGGGCCCTCGGGGTCGCTGTTGCACCTGCTGGACCGCACGCTGACGCCGATGGGCCGGCGGATGATCCGCCACTGGCTGCTGCATCCGCTGCTCGACCTGAGCGAGATCCGCCGCCGACACGGCGCCGTCGGCAACCTCCTGCGCGACCGCGCGCTGGCCGGCGCCATCCACGAGGGCCTCAAGGGCGTCTACGATCTGGAGCGTCTCATCAGCCGCGCGGCCGCGGGGACCGCCAACGCTCGTGACCTGCGCGCCTTGACCGCTTCCATCGCACGCCTTCCGGCGATCACCGAGGCCCTGGCCTCGGCCGAGGCCGACCTGCTGCGCGACCTGGTGGCCCGGCAGGCCGACCTGCAGCCCGTGCGCGAGTTGATCGACGCGGCGATCGTCGAGGACCCGCCGGCCGTAACGACCGAAGGTGGCGTCATCCGGCGGGGCTTCTCGGCGGAACTCGACGAGATTCACGAGGCCGCGACCTCCGGCAAGCAGTGGATCGCCGCGCTCCAGGAACAGGAGCGCCAGGCGACCGGTATCAAGTCGCTGAAGGTCGGCTTCAACCAGGTTTTCGGCTACTACATCGAGGTCACTCGGCCGAACCTGAGTCTGGCGCCGGACCGCTACATCCGCAAGCAGACGATGGTGAGCGCCGAGCGGTTCATCACGCCCGAGCTGAAGGAGAAGGAGAGCCTGATCCTCGGCGCCGAGGAGCGCATGGCCGCGCTGGAGTACGACCTCTTCTGCGACGTGCGTGCCCGCGTCGCCGAGCACGCCGAGGCCGTGCTCACTACTGCGCGGGCACTGGCCGAGTTGGATGTCCTGCTCTCCTGGGCCCAAGTGGCCTTGGAGTATGGCTACACGCAACCCGAGGTGCATGAGGGCACAACGCTGGAGATCATCGCCGGCCGGCACCCGGTGGTCGAGACTACGGTCGGCACGGAGCCGTTTGTACCCAACGATGCCCGGATGGACTGCGAGCACAACCAGCTGCTCATCATCACTGGGCCGAACATGGCGGGGAAGAGTACCTACCTGCGGCAGGTCGCGCTGATCGTGCTGCTGGCGCAGATCGGCTCCTTCGTGCCCGCTCAGCGCGCGAGCATCGGCCTATGTGACCGCATCTTCACCCGCGTCGGCGCGATGGACGACCTCGCCACCGGGCAGAGCACCTTCATGGTCGAGATGACCGAGACCGCGCTCATCCTCCACAACGCAACCGAGCGCAGCCTCATCGTCCTGGACGAGATCGGGCGCGGTACGAGCACCTTCGACGGCCTGTCCATCGCCTGGGCGGTCTCCGAGCACCTTGTCAACCAGGTCGGGGCGAAGACGCTGTTCGCGACCCATTACCATCACCTGAACGAGCTGGCCGAGATCCTGCCGCGCGTGAGGAACTACCGCGTCACGGTGAAGGAGGAGGCCGAGGACATCGTCTTCCTGCGCCGGATCGTGCCCGGCGGCACCGACCGCAGCTACGGCATCCAGGTGGCGCGCCTCGCGGGCCTGCCAGTGGGCGTGATCGAGCGCGCGAAGGAGGTCCTGGCGCAACTCGAGACCGAGGATCTCGGCGCCAAGGCCGCCCCCTCGCAAGCCGCCGCCGCCCGCATCTCTCCCCCCATCCAGCTTCAACTCTTCGAGGCTGCCGAGCACCCCCTTGCCAAGTCGCTGAAGGCCATCAACACCGACGAGCTGACGCCGCTGGAGGCACTCGTGAAGCTCAAGGAGCTGCGCGAACAGGCGTAGCAGGGGTTGAGCTGAAGGCGACCCCCGTCCGACGCGAGGAGGCAGCCATGCCGGAGACGGATCACGCATCCGGGGCGTGCTCGGGGCAGCCGGTGCTGGCCCCGCCGTGGCGACGGCTAGCCGCCTCTGCCACCGACGCCCTCATCCTCTTGCTGCTGAACCTGTGTGTAGTCGGCGTTTGGCTCCTCCTGCGGCCCCCCGGGCCGCAGGAGGAGCCAGACTGGGGGATCGGCGCCCTGATCCTCGGCTGGGCCTACACGTGGATCGGGTGGGGGGTCTTCGGCAAGACGCTCGGCAAGCACCTGTGGCGGATCCGCATCGTGCCCGCCTCGGGCGGCCGCATGACCCTGGCGCGTGGGGCGCTGCGGTGCATCGGCTACCTCGTGGCCTGCCTGCCCGCCCGCCTCGGGCTGGCGGCGATCCTGTGGGACGCCAACCGCCAGGGCTGGCATGACCGGATCGCCGGCACGGTCGTGATCAGGGACACCGGCCCGGGCCTGACGTCGCCCTTGCGTCGCTCGGTCGCTCCTCCGTTGCCGGCTCCCGACCTCCTCGGTCCGCTGCGGCGGGGCGCTCTACCCGCCCTGCTGTACATCGCCTTGGCGCTGTTGATGACCTTCCCGGTGGTCCTCCACCTGAACACCCGGCGGGCGGGCAACGTGGCGGACAGCAACGTGTTCGTGTGGGACTTGTGGCTCTTCGACCACGCGCTGCGCAGTGGCAGGCCCCTCACCTCCACCGACCTCGGCTACTACCCCGAGACCGTGTCGCTCGCGTACCACACGATGAACTGGGTCGCTTGCGCCGTGGCCGTGCCCCTGCTGCGGGTGTTGAGCCTGACGGCAACGTACAACGTGATCCTGGTGCTGACCCTGGCTGCTGGGGCCTTTGCCATGTACTGGCTGGCCGCGGCGGTCACGCGTTGCCACTGGTCCTCCGTCGTGGCCGGCTTCGCGTTCGGCTTCTCGTCCTACATGATGGCGCACGCCCTGGGACACCTGAACCTGATCTCGGCTCAGTTCCTGCCGGTTACGTGCCTGCTTTTCTGCAGCGCGCTCATCACCGGCCGCCCGACTCAGGCCCTGGCGGGGGGAGTGGCCTTGGGCTTGTGCGGTCTGTGCGACTGGTACTACGTCGTGTTCGGCATGATCGCCATGGTATGCCTGGCGGTCGTCGCGCTGGTTCAGAGCCGGCTGTCGCCGGCTGCCCTTCTGCGGACCGGCGCGCTGGGGCTGCTCTCGGGCGGCACGGCGGCGCTTGTCCTGCTGCCGCTACTGGTCCCTGCGCAGCGAGAGCGTGGGCGGGCATCGTACATGAACGTCAACCTGGGCCTGACGACCACCTTCAGTGCCGACGTGCTGGACCTCGTGCGGCCAAGTCGGCTCCACTCCCTGCGCCGACCTCTGCCCGAGCAGATCCCGATGGAGAAGTACGTGACCCCAGGGCTGGCGGTTATGGCGCTCGCCGTGGTGGGTCTGCGACGGCAGCGGCGGCTCCTGGCACCGTGGGCCGCCGTGGCCTTGTGCGGATGGGTGCTGGCGTGCGGGCCGAGCCTGCAGGTTGGCGGAACGCCGGGGCCCAGTGCGCTGACAGGCATCCTCCTCGGGGGGCCTCCCGGCACCGGCCTCGACCTGCCGCTCAGCGGCGCATTCGCGTCGCACTACTGTGTCGGCGTGATCGCCCACCCGCAACGGGCACTCACTCAGCCAGGCCCGAGTGTCGTGATGCCGTTCTACTGGCTGACCCAGGCTCTGCCGGTCCTGGGGCCGTTCAAGGCTCCGGCCCGTCTGGCTGTGCTGGCGATCATGGGCTTGGGTCTCTGTGCTTCGGTCGGCCTGTCGAGCCTCCACGACAGATGGGTTGCGGACAGGGGGCGCAAGGCCGCCTGGGCCGCACCGGCGGCCCTGTGCGCGGTCATCCTGTTTGAGAGCCTGGCCGTGCCATACCCGACCACCACCACGAAGGTCCACTGGTTCTACCACTGGCTCGCGCGGAGCCCGGGCGACTTCGCGATCGTCGAGGCGCCGATGGGCCCGGGGTTCAGTGCCTACCAGGCATACCAGACGGTGCACCACAAGCGCCTGTTTGAGGTGCATCTGGCCCGTACTCCCCCTGAGGCGTTCGCGTTTATCGAGGGGAACGGCCTGCTGCGGTGCCTGCGCGTCGGGTCGGACGCGTCGGGAGATCAGCAGAACGGCCTCCAGGGCTCCTGGGAGCACCCGGGCCCCCTCCTGACCCCGGAAGCACGCGGCGCTGCGGAGCAAGGGCTCCGGCAGCTTCGCCGAGTCGATGCCCGTTTCATTGTGGTGCACAAGTCCGTCGCGCCGCTGGAGAGCGCCCGGTTCTGCCTCACGCTACTGGCCGATAGACTCCACCTGCCGATCGTGGTCGACGACGACGAACTCACCGTGTTCGCGCTGAAGTGACCTGGCCGCGCCCAGAATCGCACGCGGCCCCCGCCAGTACGGACGGGAGCCGCGTTGGTTCCGTGCGTGCGCTTCGCGCTAGGAGATCACGACGACGTTCTCGGCGCGCGGGCCCTTGCGATCCTGGACCACTTCGAACTCGACTTCCTGGCCCTCCTTGAGGGATCGGTAGCCTTCGCCTTGGATCGCAGAGAAGTGCACAAAGACATCTTCGCTGCCTTCGGTCTCAACGAAACCGAAGCCCTTGCTGTCATTGAACCACTTGACCTTGCCTCGGGGCATACGGACGTACCTCCTTGTTCGGGATGGCTAGTTACCTGCGTTGGGCCGAAACCGGAGGTTCCGCCTGCCCTGCAAGCCTGACCTAGCTTACAAGCCGCCCGCCGGGGGGCGGGTCGCCTTGTGACTGCGTATTATGGCAGCAACGCGGATGGAAGTCAAGGGCTTTTTGCCGGGGTTTTCGGGCGTGTCGGGGCGACCGGCTGGGCGGCGACACCCCTCACTGCGCCGACGAGAGGCCCGCCAGCTTGCGGTACACGATCGGGTCATCGGCCGCCCCGTGGAACTCGAACGGGAAGCGCTGGTTCACGGCGAAGCCCATGTAGCCCCACGAGACCCCCGCCTCGACGCACAGCTCCGCCGCCCGGGCTGCCTCCTCCCCCACCTTATCATCCTCGTTCACCACGATGGGCTTGCCGAAGCGCCGGAGGGCGGCGAGCCGGTTCGGTATCTCGGCGAGGGGCGTCGAGTTCAGGTGTACGAGCAGGAAGTCGCTCGCCTCGGCCACGCGGTCGCCCACGCGGGCGTCGCCGAGGCCACTCGTCGAGACAAGCAGTGGGTGGCCGTGCTCCGCCGCCGTCCGCCGGGCAAGCTCGATCAGCCCCACCTGGCCGTCGGCCGAGCGTAGCACCCCATGATCGAAGCCCCCGTGGCCGAACTCGTTCGCGATCTCCAGCAGCACGTTGGTGAGACCGCGCCCCGCAAGCCATCCCACCACGTTCTTCACGCCCTCCCTCACGGCCGCCTCGTCGCGCAGGACCTGATCCTGGCGCTGGTAGAAGCAGCCCAGGATCACGGTGGCCCGCTCGCGGTCGCAGGCCTCGATGACCCGCTCCACGCGCGCCACGTATTCCGTGCGGAGCGTTCCATCCGCTTCGAAGGCGCTGTTGAGAGCCCCCTCGTAGTCGGGGAAGCCGCCCTGCAGGTTGAGGGTGAAGGCGCGGACGCCGCACCGGACGTACTCCGGCAGCGCGGCGATGAACTCGTCCGTGTTGGCCTCGGGATCGAAGTCCGTGCGGTTGCGGTCCTCGAACACGGCGTTGACCATCCGCACGTTCAGCAGCAGCCCCTCGGCCGCCGCTCCCGTGTAGGTGACGGCACCGTTGATCTGCCAGCGTCCGTCTGCGATGCCGATGCGCGTCACGCGCGGCCGTTCTTGCACGGCTGCCGCGAGGCGGCTGAAGAAGCCCTCCCAAAGCACATCGTCCTCGCCGATTCTGCCGATCGCCGCGCTCCCCAGCCGCACGATCACCATCTGCCACTCGGGGATTACGAAACAGTAGTTGGCGGTGTGGCCGTGGGCCGCGAAGGCGCCGGGCGGCGCGGACGGCCACGGGCGCGTGTCGTCGTCGCGCACGCCGTTGGTCCACCAGTACAGGCCGTAGCGACCGGCGAGCATCCGGTGGCTGCGGCCTGGCAGGTCTGCCGGGATGTGGCTGCGCGAGGCCTCCGCCACAAAGCCGGGGGACAGCACCCGCGCTCCACTCCACTCGCCGCCGTTCAGGTACAGCTGCCCCAGGCGCGCGAGTTCGAGTGCGGTGGTCCTCACGCCCCCGCCGCCCTTGGCGCAGGGAGTGCCCGCCGCGTTGTAGTACGTCAGCCCGTCCAGCGTGCCACACGCACCCCACTCCCACTGCGCCATGCCGATCGGCTCGGCGATGCGGCGCCGGAACACGTCCGCCAGCGGCTCGCCCGACAGGCGCATGAGTACGCGGCCCAGCAGGTGCACGTCGTGGTCGTTGTACGCAATCTGCGTGCCGGCCTCGAAGGTGGGCGGCTGCGGCCGGAAGTACGCCAGCGGGTCGCCCCACGGCTGGTCGTCGCTGACGCCCTCGACCACGCCCTGATAGCCGCCCCGCATCGAGGCGAGGTGCCTCAGGCGAATCTGCGCGTAGGCCGGGAACTCGTCTGCCATCTCGGGGAGGACGTCGATCACCCGCGTGTCCAGCGTGCACTTCCCGTCGTCGATGAGCAGCCCGAGAACCGTGCTGGTGAAGGTCTTCGTACAGGAGAAGATGGGATGGTAGGCGTCCACCTCCGGGCCCTCGTGGATCAGCCAGCCGTTGCGGAGGATGACGAGCTGCCGTGCGCCGTCGGGCTGGAAGCGGTCATCCATGTACTGCACAGCGGCGCGCAGTCGACCTGCGTCGACTCCCTGCGACTCGGGCGTCGCGCGCGGCCATTCCGCCGCGCCGGCGCAGCCCGCTGCGGCGATCACTGCCAACGGTCCCGCAAGCGCGCATCCGGTCATCTCGTCAGCCTCTCGGCGGTCTCGGGAATCTCGCGCAGCAGTTCGGCAACGCGCTCCTTCTCTTCGTCGGTGGCTTGCCTGCCCGGCGAGCGCACCCGCGAGGAGGCGATGCCGAGCAGTTCCAGGCCGACCTTCAGCCCCCCGAGCGCCCCGGCGATGCTGCCGCCTCCCGGATCGACGATGGAGAAGATCGCGAACAGCCGATTGTAGAGCCGCTGCAGTCGCCGGGCTTCCTCCAAGTCGTTGCGGACACACCCCTCGTAGAGCGCCACCGACGTGCGCGGCGCAACGTTGGCGAGGCTGAAGACGGCGCCGTCTGCGCCCAGCAGAAACGACGCCAGACCCAGCGGCTCGCTGCCCTGGTAGAGGGCGAAGTCGTCGCGGCCCTCGAGCTCAAGCAGCAGGTTCACGAAGCGCCCGCCGTCGGTGGTCGTGTCCTTGATGCCCACGATGTTCGGGTGCTCGCTGAGGCGCAAGATCGTGTCGCGAGCGATCGGGTTGTGCGTCCGCCAGGGGATGTCGTACAGCACCATCGGCAGCGGCGCGCGGTCGGCGATTGTGACGAAGAAGCCCTCGATCTCCCCGGCGTTCCAGCCGAAGTAGTAAGGCGCCGTCACCACGACCGCCGCCGCGCCGACCGCCTTCGCATCCTCCGCCAGCTCCAGCACGCGCTGCGGTCCTTCAGCGATCGCGCCCATGAGCACCGGCACTGCGCCGGCTGTCTCCTCAACCGCAATCTGTGCGCCGCGGTACCGCTCGGCATCGGTGAGCAGACAGAACTCCGCCGAGGAGCCCATCGCGAACAGCGCCGCGACGCCGCTGTCGATCTGGCAGCGGATCAGCCGCCGCAAGGCCTCCTCGTCGATGGCCTCCGACTCGTCGTACGGCGTCAGCAGCGGGGTGATGATCCCCTCGATCCCCAATGGGTTCATGTCTCGTCTCCTTCGGATCGGGGCCCGCGCGACCAGGCCCGAACCTCACGGTTGGCCGAACAGCGGGCCGTGCCCTCCTTCGCTGCGCGTTGACAGACCGAGCCTCCCGTGGCTATGATCGGCGCGCAGGCTCATCCGAGTGGAGACCGGCTCACATGCCTCTGCGGATTGCCGTGTACGACGCCTTCGCTCTGTTCGAAGGCTCGGGCCGAGCGATGCTCGATGTTCTTGGGCTGCTCGACCGCGAGCGCTTCGAGCCGGTGATCGTCTGCCCGCGCGAGGGTGATCTCGTCACAGCCGCCCGCGTGCGCGGCTACGAGGCCCACGTCGTGGCGCCGGCCGGCGCTCTGCGGCGGTACAACAAGGCGCTGCTGTCGGGCGGGCCCGCGGCGCTCCCCGGGATGGGGTTCTCGCTGCTCCGCCATGGGCTGCAGATGCGCCGCTGGCTGCGCGCAAACCACATCGACCTGCTGCACTGCAACCAGACGCGCGCTGCGCTACAGGCGGGCCTGGGCGCGCGGCTTGCGGGCCTCCCGATGGTCTGGGTAGTGCGCATGAAGGAGCGCCTGCCGGCGATGGCAACGCGGCTTGCCGGCTGGTGCGCCTCGGCGGTTGTGGCGCTCGCGCCGGATTGCACCAATGACTTCGAGAACGTCCAGCGGCTCCGCAGCAAGGTCGTCGAGATCCCCTTGGGTGTGGACACGAGCCGCTTCGCCCCCGCCATCGACGCCCCGCCGGTCCCCCATGGTCTGCACCTCGCGCCAGGCGACCGCGTCGTGCTCATGGTCGGCGGTCTGCATCCGCGCAAGCGCCACGATCTGCTGATCGACGCAGCGCCACACGTCCTGGAGCAGGCACCCGAGGCCCGGTTCGTCATTGTCGGCGGGGGCTTCGAGGATGTGGGGCCGGAGTACGAGGCGGGGCTGAAGCAGCGGGCCGGCGAGCTGGGCCTGGCGGATCGCGTGGTGTTCACCGGACGCCGCGACGATGTGCCCGCGATCCTGCGCGTGTGCGACCTGTTCGTGCTGCCCTCCGACCAGGAGGGGCTTCCGGGCTCGGTACTGGAGGCGATGGCAACCGGCAAGCCGTGTGTCGTGACACCGGCCGCCGCGGCGCCCGTCGTCGATGGCGTGACGGGCCTCGTGGTGCAGCCCAATGACCCGGAGGCGCTGGCCACCGCCATCGTGCGCATCCTGCGAGACCGGGAGCTGTCAGAAGCGATGGGGCGCGCAGGCAGGGAGCGTGCCGTCGAGAGGTACTCGCTGGAGGCGACGGTGCGTCAATACGAGGCGCTCTACGAGAGGTTGATCGGCAAGCCGCCTACGGCTTGGGTGGCGGCGGGGTCTCGGTCTTGACGAGGTTGGCCGCGTCCTCCGCCGCCGCGGCCACAAAGGCGATCTGGCGGTTCAGCTCCTCGCCGTCGATGATCCGCTTCGAGGTCGCGAGGTCGAACCACAAGTCCATGTCCTTGTCCAGGCCGAACTTCCCCTGGTACAGGTCGTAGTTCTTCCGCAGCACGCGGATCAGGTCGCTCGTGACCACCGTCTTGGGGACACGGCCCAGGTAGCTCTGCACCATCACGAAGTCACCCGTCACCCGCACGTAGACGTCCGGCCCCTTGAAGGCGATCTGGTAGGCCTGGATGTCCTCGACCCACTTCGCCTGCCACTCGCTCTTCTCCAGCAGGGGGTCGAGCACGTCGCGGGGGGTGGTCGCAGCCGGCTTGGCGGGGGTCTCGGGCTTCGTCGCATCATCCGCCGCATGTAGCGCCAGGCCGACCCCGCCCAGTAGCAGTGCCCCCAGCAGCAACGCTCCCGACAGGCTCTTCGCGCGAATCCTCATGGCCCGACTCCGGAACTCCCGTTCTTCGCCTCGCCCGACAGGAGCCCGATTATACTCTCCGCCCGGCGCGATGGCAACGTTGAGCAGCGGGAAAAGAGGGACACCATACCAATTTCCAGGCGTGAACCCTGAGGATTCAGTCAAAACGCCCACTGGAAATTGGTATGGTGTCCCTCTTTTTCCCGCGAAACACGGCCAGCATCCATTCGTAGTTCGCGAGCGGCATGCCCGGGAAGATCGTGTTCGAGGTCGAGAAGATGTAGCCGCCGCCCGGGGAGGCGTGTGTCAGGCAGTAGAGCGCCGACTCGCGGATCGCCTCGGGCGGGCCGTCCTGCAGGAGGCTGCACTGTACGTTGCCCATCAGCGCGACGCGGTCGTAGGTCAGTCGCTTGACCTCCGCGATGTCCATCCCCGCCATCGGGTCGATGGAGTGCAGGACGTGCGGGTCCGTGCTGAGGAGGTCCTGGAGGATCGGCATGAGGTTGCCGTCGCTGTGTACGAAGGCGAGCGCGCCCCGCTCGCGGATGCGCGCCACCTGCCGCGCGAGGTAGGGCGTCACGAACTCGCGGAACTGCTCCGGCCGGATGAACGGGCCGCTGTTGAAGGCGACATCGTTGGCGAGGAAGATGAAGTCGGTGCCCGCATCGATCAGTTGGTCGATCTTCTCCAGCGCGCGGAGGCAGCGGCTTTCGGCCTCGGTGTGGATGGCCGCGGGGTTCCCGAAGAGATCGGTCGAGAACTGCACCCAATCCTCCACCGACTCGATGGCCCAGACGCTGTTCCCAACCGGCGCGCCGATCAGGATCTCGTCGCCGAACGTCCGCTTCGCCGCGACCACACCGTCCGGATCGCTCCACGGCCAGAAGACGCACAGCCCATCCCACGCGAAGCGCTCGACGATGCGTTCGTAGATCGTCATGCACAGCCCGACCGCCCGGTCCTTCTCGTCAGGCGACATGCCGCCCCAACTGTGACGGTCGGGGAACTGCAGCCCGAAGGCCTCGCGCTCCAGCTCGAACATGACCTCGAAGTGCGGAGGCCGATCAGGCTCCTCGAAGCGGAGCGTCTTCAGGATGCGCTCTCTGCCGGTCATGGTGGCGTCTCGTATGCCTGGCAATGGGCGCAGCACGGATTGTGTTGAGAAAGGGCCCCGTCAAAGGAAGAACCCTCTCCTACGCGCTCTACGTGGCTCGTAGGTCGGGATACTATGCACATTCCGCACTTGGCGGCCGGGTCTATGGGTGGCCGCGGGATTCACAACTGATTCGCAATTGCGCCGGTTATTGTTCGCTAGACGCGGGGTCTAGGTTTGTGCTATGTTGGCGGCATGGAATG
>Ga0194110_10002341_pt1 | contig 24063 bp, 32 predicted proteins | sample TA2Kig1200mmetaG_FD_146192 | JGI IMG/M metagenome (GOLD analysis project Ga0194110, IMG submission 146192) | Freshwater microbial communities from Lake Tanganyika, Tanzania - TA2015032 Kigoma Deep Cast 1200m | ecosystem: Environmental > Aquatic > Freshwater > Lake | place: Tanzania: Lake...
TCACACCAGGCGCGTATGTCGTCCCAGCTCCACTCGGCCTGGCGCAGCGTGTACAGCTTGCCCAGCCAGGTGGCCAGCCGCGGCCGGTAACGACGCACGCGGGTGCCGCGGCCACCGTCCGGCCGCAAGAGTCCTTCCCGCTGGGCTTCTTGGGCGAAAGCATAGGGCACGCCCGCGCGTGTTGCCAGCTCCCCCAGGGTGAAGCGTTCGGGCCGCGCTGGCAGATCGGGCGCGGGGTCGGGGATCTCAGATCGGGGCATAAAGTCGGGTTCATGGTCAGGCTTGCGCCGATAGTCGGCTATGCTCGCGTGTAACGCGTCGCGGAAGTCGGCCGGGTCAAGCCTCTCTGTCATGTCAGCCGGCCAGCCGCACAGGTCAAAGGCGCCTATCGTAAAGGCCATGGTGCGCAGATCATCCAGGTTGTAATACTCGCGCGCCAACCGGCCGTAAGTGTCGCAGTGCATCCCGCGCGGCTTGGGCGGGAGAGGGTCAAACGGCCAGCCCGGCCCCGTGTGCGCGCCGAGCCGCCGCCGGATCGCTATCATCCGGTTGTCTATGGTCGTCTGGAAGTCGCCGCTTTGGGCCGTTTCATAGGTCAGGTTGTGGCATACGCGGCACAGGAAGCGCGGGCCGCCGTAGATTGCCGCGCAGCGCCGGCCGCACGAGGGGCACAGCCACCAGTAACGCCGGCCGCCAAAGCGCGGGGTGGTCACGTCCCAGCGCACAAGGTACGGGGTCACGGGTTGCTTTTGGTAGTTGTAATGCAAACGCACGCCCCCCAGCTTGGGCGCCACCTCGATATGAATCGTTGCGGTCTTTGTATCGCCTATCCGCCATTGCCAGCCCAACCAGCCGGCGCGCTCAGGGTCACAGGCACAGGCCAACTTATGAGCTTGCAAACTCAGATAGCCGCCTACCGTGTCCTTTTTCTCCCAGCGATACCAGTCTCCGCGGCCCATAAAGCCCCCTTCTTGCCAAAATCAATAGGCAACTTGCAACTTGCCCCGGCCCCTTGAGAGTTTGCCGGAAATTGTCACGAGCGGCCCGCAACTGGGGTCAATTTACCCCGTCCAAGCCCGGTAACGCTTCGATTTCGGCCTGCAAACGGGCGATATAGGCCGGGTCCTGGCCAAATTTCGCCCATGCGGCCCGTGCAAAATCGGCCAGGCCGCCCAGTTTCAGCAGCTCGTTTGCATCCAACTTCCGGCCGTCAACCTCCGGGGATCGCAACCCGAACGCGCCGGGGATCGCGGCCATGGCCGCCGCGGCTTTGGCCGGTTCATCGGCCCAAACGATCGCTTGCCGATACTTGCCGGCCCAGGCTTTCACCACGGGGTCAAGGTGGGCCGCTTGAGAATCCCCGCCAAAGCTCACCACGTCGAAGTTGACGCACCACGCCGCGCGCAGCGCCTGCCAGATCGAAAGGGCGTTGAATTCACCCTCGCACAGCCACAGGGTTGACCAGTGCGCGCCGGCCAGGTTCAACCCGAAAGCAATTTGCTGCCCGCCGCCTTTCTGCGTGAAGCGGTCTCCCTTGCTCGTGCTATCCGTGAAACGGTACTTGACCGCCGTTACCTTGTCACGCTGCCAGGGGATCACCACGGCCGGCCGCTTGCGTTCTGTCGCCGGGTCCCACTTCGCGGGGTCATAACCCAGGCCCCAGGCTTGCCAGGTCTCAGACAAGATACCCCGCCGCAAAAGGTACTCCGCGCCGGGATCACCCGCGGGAGAGGCCAGGCAGTCTTGGGCGCGCGCCAGAATCGCCCGCGCGTCACTCTGCCAGCTCGCATCTTGCCAGCCCGCGGGCTTGGCTTGCGGAGTCACCCGCCGGGCCGGGGCCGGGAGCTGCACCGCGCCGGCGTCAAGATACTGACAGGCCGCCTTGAAGTCCGCGGCCACGCCCAGCCATTGGAGGAATTCGATAGCATCCCCATGCTTGGGGTGACACGTGTAGCAGCAAAACCAGCCGTCCGCGTGCACGTGAAAGCCGTTCGTTTTGGCCGTGCAAGTCCCGCGCGGACATGGGCCGGCCAGCTCCTTTGTAGACCACTTGGCCAGGGTCGTATAGCGCCCGGCCAACTCTTGCAGGTCAACGAGGGTCTTTATCCGCTCAGTGTCTATGCTTGCAAGGGCCATAAACACCTCTTCGCGACTACTCGCGGCCGGTTTTTCGGGCGGTTTTTGGACCAGCTCAAGCCCGGTATAGAAGGTCTGTCGGCTTGACGGGTCCTTGTATTTGTCAAAGCCGCGCTCTTGAAGCTGCCGGCCAAACTTGACGTTGGTAAGCTGGTCACGGGTCAAAATGCCGTTTGCTTCCGCCCAAGCCTGGTAAGCCTTGAAGAGGGGTCCCGCTTGGGATTGCAGCTTTTCACCCTGGTTACAGCACTCTTCCAGGAAGGGGGCCAGTTCGTCACTTTCGGCCCGATAGGCCGCGGTCGCGTCAACCACTGCGGGCGGGATGCCCAGCCCTTCACGCTGCCAGGCCAAACAGCCGCGCACGGCCCAGGCCAGAATGCCGGGAAGCTCCGCTAACAACTTGTCCCCCAGGGTCTTGTCTTGCTCCTGCAGGGCGACCAGCACGTCCACGGCCGCCAGCAGCGCATCCTCCGGCGGGATGATGACGGGCTGCCGCGCGGTGGTCATGCTCAGCCCTCCTCAGCCGCGCGCTGGGCCCGCTGGAGGTTGCGGGTGGTGATGTTCTGCGCCAGCAGGGCCATGCTGTTGAGCTTGGCGTCAAAGTACGGGTAGCCCTCCACGATCAGCGCGTCGCCCGGGTCCTGGATGGCCTGGGCGACCTTCGCCCACTGCTTGGCGGCGATGTAGACGATGTACGTCGTGCCGCCGGCCGGCGGCTCCGGTAGGCCCTTGGGCAGCGTCGGGCGCCGCTCACCAGCCTGCATGGCGGTCAGGATCACGCCCTGGGACTCGATGATCCGGCCCGGCCGGCCGGTGATGACCAGTTTCGCGCTCATGGCTGTTCCTCGTGCTGCGAGTAGCTGCGGTGCGTGGGCCAGGCGGTCGTCCCAGGCCAGCGGCTGGCGCTCGTCATCGGTGCGCTCGCGGCGCGGCCAGATGACGTGGCGCTCCTCGGGTGACGTGCTGTCCTTGGCCAGCTTGAAAAATACACCGCCCGGTGTACGGCGGCGCTTGCCGCTGTGCACCAGTAACCCGCCGGCGACCTCGGCGGCCAGGGTCTGCTGGAGGAGGTCGTGGGCCCGCGCGGCGCCGATCTGCCCGATGATCACGGCGATCAGCTCAGCATTAGGCTCCTCCAGCCGCGCGGCGATCTCCTGCGCCAGGTGTTGGATCTCGTCAGGCATCGTCCTCCTCCTCGTGGTGCCCGTTGCGCCGGGCCTTGTAGACGGCGATCTGCGCCAGGTAGTCACGGCTGGAGCGGTACAGCCAGCCCTCCTCGTCGGCGGTGGCGGTGCGCGGCTCCGGGCGGTCGGGTAACTCCACTTCCAGGTCGGCGGTGGCGGCACTAATGGCTTGCCGTAACTCCTCCAGCCGGCCGCGGTACGGCGCCAGCTCGCTGCGCAGCTCCTCGCCGACAGTCCACAGCCGGCTCTCGTAGCTCTCCACCAGGCTGCGCACTTCCTCCTCGATGGCCGTCAATTCGTCGGCATACGGCGCCACCGCATCATCCCAGGCGCTCTCTGCTGCGGCCCGCGCGCGTGACTCGGCGCGATCCAGCCGGCTCGTCAGGCTCGTGTCACGGTACGGCGCCACCGCGCGGCGCACGATGGCAGCCAGCTCGCCCGGGTGCAGGGCCTCCAGGGCGTCCAGCTCCACGGCGCCCTCGCCGTAGCGGTCCTCAAAATTGCCCTTACGGCGGTCAGTGTCCTTGACCGGAATGCGCGGCAGTTGGAATTCCTGGACTTGCGCCCGGGTCAACGCCAGCGGCTGGAGGGCGATGTCGGCCTCCGGCGCATAGTTGTGCAGCCAGAATTCGATCTGCCGGGCGACCGCTGGCGGCATGTCATCGCCGGCCGGATCAAAGTCGCTGATGTAGAGAATGCGGGCCGGTCGGCCACCGCCGGCGACGCGGTGCAGAAAAGCGATCACGCTGGTGATGCTCAGAAAGCCCAGGCCGGTGACCACATTCATGCTCAGCTCGCGGGCCAGCGGGAGCAGGATGTCGTCCATCGTACTCTTTTCCACCCACAGCTCCAGCTGGTACGGCTGATGCCGCACGTCGTAATCGTAGCCCGAAACGCTGGGCCGCGGCAGGCTCAGGTCTACGCTCAGGTCGATGTCCACGCTCGGCAGGGTCCACTCCACCTCGGCGACGTCCCAGCTCGGCTCTGCGCTCCAGGGCCGGCCGCTGACAAACACGTGTGGGTCCGGGTTGCGATGATCCTCGAATGCCTCCGGATCCACCAGGCCCAGGTAACGCGCAGCGGCGCCGGCGCCGCATAGCCTATTCCAACAGTTCTCGGTGTTCTCGTAGGCTGCGCCGTCGGGCAGCGTGGCGGCGTGCTGGCTCACCAGTTGGTAGTGCACCCGGCGCAGGTGCACACCGGTGCGGTAGCCGAACCGCTGCCACAGCGCGGCGAACCACTCGGCGGCGCTCCGCTGGGCCGGCTGTCCACAGTAAAACGGGTCATTCTGCGGCGCCAGCACGATGAGGTCTTTTATGCTCTGCCGGCGCTCCTTGGCCAGCGTCTTGATCTGCTCGTAGTCGTAGGCGCGCGGTGGCATCAGGCACCTCCCGCCAGCAGCGGCAGCCGGTCGGCCGCGCGGTAGACTTCATCAGCAGGTACCCGCCGCGCGGCGGGCGTCTTGGACCGTGCCGGCGGTGACTGGCGCGCGGGTGCGGGCGTAGTCGGCCGCGCGGCGACCGGCTCCGGTGCACCCAGGAGCTTGGTGATGGCCTCCCGGTGCGGCAGCAGCCACCGCTCCCGCAGGTCGTGCCATTCCTGCTCGCTCAGCTCATCACCCTTCACCAGGCGCCAGCCGGCTGACTGGGTGCGTTCCAGCCGCGCGGCGCAGCAGCGAATGCCGTTCAGGGCGCCGTACACGCCCTCCGGATCTGCGGCATCCAGGCGCCAGGCCCGGCCCAGCAGGTCCTCCCAGCGGTCGTGGTCGGCGACCAGGTCAGGGCGTGGATCCGTCCAGGGAGGCTCCGGTGGCGCCGGCGTGAAGGTGCCGTAACGCTCCAGCCAGGTGCGCAGCGCAGCAAATTCATCGCCCGGCGTAGGGTGTACTTCACCCACAGCACCCGGCGATGTATACCCTACAGCCTGCGCCGGCGGCGACTCGGCGGGCGCCCAGTCCAGCGGTAACGACGGCGCGGTAACTGGGCTCATGGCGACCTCCCGTCAGGTGTTACCGCTGTAACTGTGTAACTGCTGTTTTCGATACACACGTATACCAAATTTCTACCGCGCGCGCGCGGTGTCTCAGACTGGCATCCATGGGCGTTTTCAGCCCGTTTCGGGCCGGCGGGAGGCTCCCAAGCCCGCGCGCGCGCAAGGTTGTATTTAAGTACATGTGCGATCTCAAAATCAGTTACACAGTTACACATGGCGACTTTGTGAGGGCGCTTAGGGCGCTTAGAAGAAGAGCATCGCGCAAAAGTGTAACTGCTCGCCTCCCAACAGCAGTTACAACAACAGTTACAAACTGCATAACAGTTACAAGTGCGGCGCTCAGGAGGTCGGCTGTGCATCGTCGTCCTCCTCGTAGCCGGGCCATTCGGTGATAGGTTTCAGGTGCAACACGCGCTGGACGTCTGCGCCGGCGCGTAGCAGCTTGGTCAATTGTCCCTCGCTGTGGTCGGCGATCACGCCCAGACTGTTGAGCTGTGCGTACAGTGTGTTCTTACTGATGCCGCCCAGCCCATGCGGCCGCAGGAGGTTGTCCACGGCCGCGCGGCTGATGTCCGGCGCCAGGTAGACGGACTCGTCCTTTTGGTCGCGCCAGCCGACATAGCGGTCCGGCGCTTCACTGCAGGTGCTGCCCTTCGGCACCAGCACCTTTTGCCCGGTGATGATCAGCTCGCGCAGCGCGTCCAGGAAGCGGATAGCCTCCAGCGCGGTCGTGGTGCGCTGGGCCATGTCGCCGGCGATGGTGGCCAGGCCCGCGGCGTGGGCAGCCTGGTGCTCGCGGGCGATCTCGCCGATGGTCGGGTGATGGCACAGCACCCACCAGGTCAGTTGGCTGGCGGCCAGGTTGGACGCGACGCGCAGCGGGTTAGACATGTGGGCCTGCTCAGCGCACAGCCCGGCGGCCCATTCGGCGCGGGTTTTCTCGAACATGCCGGCGGCCTGGGTGATGAACGGTGTGCTGTCGGCGCTCTCCAGCCAGCGGATCCACTCCCGGCCGATGGCAGCCAGGTGCTGGCGGTCGGTCTGGGCCTGGGCCAGTGTCGGGTTGTCTTGGCCGTGCTGCCACTCGAAGGGCACCACCAGCACCCGGGCCAGTGATGCGCTGTCGTCCGGCGGCACGTCCTCGCCGGTGAAGATGGGAAACGTGAATACGGGCTTGGTGTCGCGCAGCTCGCTGGCGCGGTTCAGGCGTTCCTTTTCGCCACCCTCCAGGATGTTCTGGATCAGGTTCACGAAGTCGCGCGCGCCACCGCCGGTCGTGGGCTTATAGTTGTCCACCAGCAGCGGGAGGTCGTGGGCGTGGGTGGCCAGGGCCATGATGGCGTTGCGGGTGGCGCCCTCACCCCACTTGATCAGCATTTCGTCGCTGGCGAACAGCGGCCCGTATATGCACATGGCAGCCTGGGCCCAGCTCGTCTTGAGGCTGCCGGTGCGGCCGGCGATGAACAGCGCAAAGCGATCATTCTCCCAGCCCGCGCGGCGGGCCAGCGCGGCCAGGAAGATGGCGCTCAGCGCGACGGTAGTGCGTTCCGGCTCCAGGGCTGCGATGAGGTTGCGCAGCGCAGCCCGGCCCAGGTTCAGGTCGGCGGCGGCGGTGATGGCGTAGGGCAGCTTGCGCGGCAGGGAGATGTGCGTACCGGCGGGCTCATGGCCTGGGATCAGGAAACGCCCATCAGCCCAGCCGGTGCGCTCGTAACGGCGGGTCTGCGTCACGTCCGTGCTGAGCAGTTGGATGGCCGGCCGCAGGTGCTTGGTCATGCTCGCGCGCACCGGCGCCAGTGCGCCGGCGGCCTGCGTCAAGGCAGCCTGGAGAATGCGGTCGTCGGCGAATTCCAGCGCGGCGACCTCCAGGTGGACCGGGCGACTCTGGGCGGTCTGCCCGTCCAGGATGAACCACCGCCGGCCGTCCTCGGCGATGGCCTCCTCGGCGATGCGCACGTCGAAGTCGGCCACCACGCTGCGCATGGGCAGCCCGGTGGCCTCGGCGATGGTCACCCGGTAGATCCGCTGCCCGTCGGCCTCATACGGCACGCCACTAGGCAGGTCGCCATGGCCATTCGGGCTGGTGACGGTGGCCTGGTCGCGCACGGCTGACTGCCAGCGGCGCTCGATCTCCTGCGGTAGGCCCAGCCGGCGCAGCGCGCTGCCGATCTGCTCCAGGTCCTTGCGGCGCAGCCCGGCGCAGCGGTCGATCAGTTCCCACGCTTTGGCCTCCAGTGCGGTGCGCTCCGGCTTGCTGCCGTCCTCGGGCTGGAGCTGGCGCAGTTCGGCCAGGAGGTCGTCCAGGCTGGCGCGCGGCGGCTCCGGCTCCGGCGACTCTGTAGGGTGCACATTCTGCGCTTGGGTCGGCTGGGCTGTATACCCTACAGCCTGGCGCCCGTTGCCGCCGGTGCTCGCCGCGCGGCGCTCCCGCCAGCCCGGCTCCAGGAGGTCGCGCAGGTCGTGCCAGGTGCGGCCGGTGCAACTGTTGTGATGGCAGCCGGCCTCGATGGCGCCGCTCTTGAATTGCACGATGTAGGCTGAGCGGTTGCGGTGCTCCGGGTTCCATGGGCACGTGCGCAGGATCCAGCGGGCGCCGCTGCCACCCTTGTGCGTCCACGCCACGCCCTCCTCGGCGTCCAGGGCCGGGTGTGCGTCGATCCATTTCTGGATGTCGAAAGACTCGCCGGCGTAGGCGCCCGCGCGGGCGGTCGGGCGCACGGGCTGGGCCGGCTCCGGCGGCACGGTGGCGGCCATGGCCTTGAGCTGCGCAGTCGGCACGGTCACCAGCTCGGCGGGCGCATCCAGCACCCGGGCCTGGCGGTGCGGGCGGTCGGGTACGTCGTCACCCTTGTGCACCCAGGTGCCCGGCAGCTTGCCGATGCGCGCGGGATTGTATAAGGTTTGATCCACCACGGCCCGCGCGCTGTTATAGCGCAGGGCCAGGGCTGCCAGCACGTCATCCACCAGGCCGGCATCGTCGGCCGGCTCCTCGATGCGATACAGCAGCCAGGCGCCGTTACCGCTGTCCAGCAGGACCGGCTCCGGCCACCCGCGCTGGCTCAGGTCGTCTCGCACGCGCCGCGCGATGGCGATGGCATGGTCGTGCTCGGTTGCGGTGCTGCTGATGTCCTTGACGGGCCGCTCGGCGTCGATGTCGATGGGCAGCCACCGCCGGCGCAGCACGTGGCTGTCGCTGGTCGTGGCGCCGGTCTGCTTTTGGCCTTGCACCCGGTTACAGCAGCGGGCCAGGAGGTCACGGTTGACCGGGTTCAGGGTGATGTAGGTGCCCTTCGCGTACGGCAGCGCGGCGGCGTCGGCCGCCAGCTTGTCCAGGTCGTCAAAGTAGCCGCTGATGACGTGCGGCGCTTTCCAGGTCGGCTCGGTGGCGTCCAGCGCGCGCAGCTCCACCACTTGGCCTGGCTCTGCCAGCAGGTCCAGGAAACGTCGGATCTCGGCCTGGTCGGCCGGGTACTGTTTGCGCTCAGCCACGGTACCCTCCTCGCCGCGCGGCGGCGTAGGCGAAACGGCTGAGGGCATCGGCCCGGGTGTTCTGCTCGCGCGGCACCCACTCCAGCCGGCCGGTGCAGCCCGCCAGGCGGGCGCGCACTTCATCGCGCAGCCCACGCAGGTGGCTGGCGTTACACTGCCAGTGGCCGGCGACTTGCTCCACCACCAGCTTGGAATCGGTCTGGATCAGGATGTCGGCCAGCTCGTGGCTGATGGCCCAGTCCAGCGCGGCCAGCACAGCCTGGTACTCGGCGACATTGTTTGTGGCGCCGGGTCCATGGCTGACACAGCCGTGGTCGCTGGCGATCTCCCGGGCCTCCTCGGCGATGGCCACCCACGCCCAGCACGCCCAGCCGCCAGGGTTGCGCGGCTCGCACAGCCCGTCGGTTTGTATGACAATTCGCTCGTGTTGACAGGAGGGCAGAACGGTAGTAAGATGAGGGTGTCCGTTGCCCGCAACTTGACCGTTGCCCGCCGTCGCCCAGACTGTGCCGCCAGCCTGGGCCGGTGTGTTTAATGGGCCCATCTTCGCACCTCACGCCATAGCGTACAGCCTCATGTCGGCCGGCGGCGTGCCGCTTTGCCCGCCGGTGTCACTCTCCACGGTGCGCAGCAGGTGCGGCACCGCGGTTTTGATGGCCAGCCGCGCGGCCATAGAACGGTTGCCCTCCGCTCGCAGGTCGGCGTACTGGTTCAGCAGCTCGTAGGACTCATCGTCCAGGGTCACGGTCACCGGTTTGTCCCGTCGCATCATTGACCACCTCCATCCTCTCAGCTCAGCTTGCACGGAAACGGGTTAACAAAAAAGGAGAGACGCGCGCGTACAGGGCCTTGCGGCCGTGGACGCTCATGGTGTCTCTCCTCTGTGGGTTTCGGGTTGTGTTTACGTGTGTTCTATGCGCTTGGCACGGCACCGGCGCACCGCTGTGCGCTGCTCCTGGCTGAGGAGGTCCGCAGTGCGTGCCTGCTTGGGTCGTGTCATAGACTAACATACTTCTGCCCATCGCGCAAATGTTCCAGTTACATAACCGCGCGACCAGGGCCAAAAAAACGGACCGGGCGACGCTGCGACCGGTCCGGGATATGCTACGCTCTGCGTATGTGGTGCCACCTAAGCACTTTTATAAGTCCCTTGTCAAAGGACTTGTAAAACCTAACATGCTGTGCTATAGTATGACATTGTCACACACGACAGTATGGCGCCGACTCATTAGCACCCCGTCCGCCCCGCGCCGCTGTCATCCTTAGCCCACTACTCTGGTCGCCGCCAGTAGTGGGCTTTTGTTTGTATTACGTTCTCATTCTACCACAACAGACAGTACACCGCAACTCCGTTGCGCAAACTACGATGTCAATTCTCGGTCGGCGGCCCGCGCTGCCGGCTGTATGCGCCACCCGCTCCAGGTGCAATGGGCCGATGTTTATTTGCGCAAAGGGCCTCAGCTATTGGCGCAATGGGCCACCCTTATTTGACCGAATGCGCCCACACCCTCCCTCCTGCTACAGTGGCGTGCCGGCGATCTCCGGGCCGAATGGGCCAGGTGGATCCTCCCACCAGGGCGTCATCACCGGCCACGGCCACAGCCGCAGGAGGTCGTGGCCTGGGCACGCCAGCACCAGCGCGCGGCCGATGAACAGGTCCACGTCGCAGGGCCCAGTCCAGGTGATGACGCCCGGCGCCGTGGGCCGGCCGGTCAAGATGATCAGCAGGAGCAGGAGGAGGAGGCGCCACACCTCACTGCTCCTGGGCCGGCCGCAGCGCGCGGCGCAGCCATTCCTCCAGGTCGATCACCGTCACGCGGTCACCGCTGCGCAGCGTCAAGATGCCGTCCTGCTGGTGCAGGGCGCCCACTTCGGCGGCGTCGGTGATGCCATGGGCGACGCGCAGGTGCTCGATCACCAGGGCCAGCTCGGCGGCCTGGTAGCCGCACTCGTCGCAAGTGTACGTCTCAGCCATGTGGAGCTCCTCGCCGGGCCGCCAGGATGGCCCGTAGCGGCCGGCTGCGTTTACAGGTCATATGCTATGGCCCAGTTGCTCTCGTGCCATTGTAGCGTGTCTGTCGCTGGCACGGTCGCCAGCGTCACCGCTGGCGGGTCGCTGCGTTGTCGCTGCGTGTCGCTGCTATGTCGCTGGCGTCACCGCTGGCGACATGTGCGACGTCATCTGGGTTTCAGCGTAAAACGCACCGGTTGTAAGTCGAATTCCAGCGTGCCGGCGGCGTAGCGTTCCAGTCCGGCCGCCAGCAGCGCGGCGGCCACGTCGGACACGCGCACGGTGGCCTGGGCGTGCTCCCGGCCCAGCTCCTGGGCGATCTGCTTGATCCGCTCGATGATCTCCGGCGGGAGGTCGTAGGTAGCCTTGCTGCGCTGGGCGTCCCAGGCGCGGTCGCGCGGCGCCAGCCGGCGGTCGCCCTGGGCCTGGCGCTCGGCCAGCACGCGCGGGATCTCCGCTAATGGCTCGCCGTTATCGTCCTGGTACGGGTTTCGTCTTGGCATAGTCGTGCACCTCCCACACCAGCCGGGCGTATTCCTGCGCCGCGCGGCTGGCGGCGTCTTTCTCCCAGATGGTGCAGCCCTCGGCCGCGCACTCGCGCAGCACGGTGGCCCGGTGGACCGGCGGCAGCACCACGGCGCCGAATGACTCCTGGAGCTGCGCCAGGTTGGCCCGGCTCTCTTTGGTCACGTCGTCAAACATCGTCGGCACCACGGCCGCCAGCCGGCAGTGGCCACCGCGATTGTTCACGGCCTGGAGGGTGGCGACCACGCCGGCCAGGCCCTCGGCGCTCGGGTAGTCGGTGGCCACCGGCGCCACCAGGATGTCCGACGCGAACATGGCCGACTCCTGGAGCAGTCCCACGCTGGGTGACGTGTCGAAGATGATGTAGTCGGCGACCACGGTGCGCAGCGCATTCGCCAGGCCGGCCAGGTCGAAGCCCTCGGCGCCCAGCACGACTTGCGCGGTGGCGGTGCGCTTGTCGCCAGGGATCAGGTGCAGGTGCGGCCGCGCGTGCTCGTCGGTGTCGGCGGTGCGCATCACGTCGGCGACCGGCCGGCGGCTGATGAGGAGGTCAAACAGCCCGCTCTCCTGGCGTAGGCCCAGGAAGCTGGCGGCTTGGCCCTGCGGGTCGCAGTCCACCAGCAGCACGTCCTTGCCGCGCAGGGCCAGCCCATGCGCCAGCGTCACCGCCGTGGTCGTCTTGCCGACGCCACCCTTTTGGTTGGCCACCGTGCAGATGAGCGGCTTTTTCATGCGCTCACCTCTTGTAACGCATGTTCGGCCGCGCGCAGGGCCTCACAGACTGAACAGCCGGCGATATAGCCCTCACCGTCCACATGGGCCGCGGTCACCGCGTACAGCAGCTCGCTGAGGGCGTCACGCGCGGCGGTTTCGGTTGCGGTGATGGCGGCGCAGGTGGCGCAGCCGGGCATGGTGCCGTCGTGGACGTCGCGCGGAATGCTTGCCAGGAGGGCGTTTAGGGCGTCCAGTAACTTTGGGATGCGTTCACTTGGTGTGGTCATGGTCGTGTCTCCTCGCCGATGTCTGAGCGGTCAACGGCGATGGGCTAAGCCTCCTGGACCTCCACGTCAGGGAATGCTGCGGCGTACTCCACCTCGTGCTCGCGCAGTACCCGCTCGTATAGGTCGATGGCGTCATCTTGAGAGACTGGTGTCAGGTTGTCGCTCTCACCTTGCCACTGGGTCAAGATGACGGTGAAGTAGCTGCCGCGCGGTGTGCGATAGAGAAACGTATTGCGACCGTGGCGCTCATAGTTGTGGCCGTCCCAGTAGGCGTCGTGGGCGATGAGGGTAGCAGTGGAAACGCTGTAGCGTTTCCGGTCGATGATCTTGGTGAAGTCTTTAGGCGGGTGCATGATGTTCTCCTTGCCTTTCTGCCGGGCCATGCCGGCTGGATCAGGTCTGGACTGTGCCAGGAGGTCGGCCTGTGGCCGTTGACCGCTCGCCGCAGCGTGGTATGTACGCAGTGTACCACATACCACGCTGATGCGAGAGGTCAACCGCGCGGGTCGTCCGGGTGGCGGTAGACGGCGGGCTTGTACAGCGGCGTGCCGGCGTAGGCTGTGCGCTCGGCGGCCCAGGCGCCCAGTTGGCCGATGTACTCGGCCGCGCGGTGCTCGTCACCGGCGAAACGCTTGCGCACCAGGCCCAGCCAGCCGGCCCGGGCGATCTCCCGCCGGCGGTCCGGTGACAACACGGCCGCGCGGCGATGGCCACCGGTGCTGGCGTAGCGGTTGCCGGCTGCGAATTGTCCGGCGCCGTTGCGGTCACGTTCCATATGACGCTCCTCCGGTGCGGGCCTTGGCCAGTGCGGCGTCCAGGTCGTCCAGCCAGGGCACCGCTGAGATAGTCAGGGCGTCGTAGCCCTCGGGCGACCACCGCCACGCCCAGATAGCCTCACACACCGCCAGCAGGTCGGGCGCCGCTGCCAGTGCGTGGGCGATGGTCGCCGCGCGGTAGCTCTTGCGGTCCAGCACCTCGGCGACGATGATGCGCCGTGCACCAGTGCGCAGGTAGTAGCGGTCACCCGCCGCGGTGATGTCCAGCGGCGGGATGGCCGGGCGTGGTGACGTGTTCAGGGCTGGCTGGCTGTCCATACCACACCTCGTCACTTGCAGATGAGGCTGCGCAGGTCGCCGCCGGCCGTCAGGCCCGCCAGGAATGCAGCCTCAGCCAGGGCGGTGGCGTAGCTGGTGGCGGCGCCCTCGATGGTGTTGCGCTTGTCTTTCAGTTCCGGGATGGCCACCACCAGGTCATTTAGCAGGATCTCCAGGTCGTCCTGCTCCTGGTGCGCGGCGTCGATAATCAGCTCGTCGAATAGGATGGTGGCGATCTCGTCGCGCAGCTTGGCTCTCATGGCTGGACCTCCTCAGCGGGCAGCAGGGCCGACTCCGCAGCCCGCCCCCGCTGCCGCCGGCGCAGGAGGGCGACCAGGAGCAGGCTCGTGGGCACGCTGGCGACGATGCCCACGGCCACACCGATGATCACCGCCATGGCGTCGGTGTTGGCGCGCCGCGCGATGACCAGCACCAGGCCGATGGCCAAGCCCGCCAGCAGCGGGAGCAGGATCTTCTTCACAGCCGCACCTCCACACCGGGCTGGTGGCCGTTGCCGCGCGGCGGGTAGCTGTCGGCGGCCAGGGTGTAGCCGGCCAGCTTGTCGTGGCGCACCGGCAGCCCGCCGACATGCGCAAACAGCGGGTGCTGGGTGACCGTCCACTTGTCCGGCACGATGCTCCAGTGGCCGTTCTTGCCGCCGACGAATTCCGGCCAGCCGGCCGCGCACCATAGCCGGTGCATGTCCTCGATGATCTCCTCCGGCCGGCGGGCCAGGTGGCGTGGCGGGAGAAACAGCCGGCTGCCGCAGCGCGTGCAGCGCATGTCCAGGTTGCTGGACCAGCAGGCGCCGGTGTGGTCGCAGTTCTGCGGCTCGATGTCGCCGATCAGCTCGGCGGGCTTGCCGTCAGGCCCAAAGGCGTGGGCGATAGGGATCTTCACGTCTTGGTCGTCAGTGGTGCGTAGGGTGATAGTTTCCATGATCCACCTCGTTAGTTCGTGGGCCGGGTGGTATAATGCAGCCCGGCGGTTGGGTCACCGACTTGCCGATCTGGCGCATGGTGTGAGACTGCACACCATGCGCCGCTTGTCTGTTTGGGCCTTGGGCACCTCCTCTTTGCGCTGTCCCACAAAAACGATACACGCGATCTCCTCGCCAGGCGGCTGCGTTTTGTGGGCATCAGCTCTTTATGTCGCCGTCCCACCCATCAGCCATGTTGAGCTCGGGCAGGTCGATCTCGGCGTAGTCCGGCTCAGGTTCCGGCCGGCTGGAGCTGCGCGCGGGCAGGGCCGTGGCGCCCGCGGCGTAGGCGGCTCGCAGAAGGTCCGGGAATGCGGCGCCCTGCGGCTGCGCGGGCAGCTGGTACAGCTTGGGCCCTTCGGCCACGCGACCGTCCAGCACGCGCACCTCCTTGACGATGGTGCGGGTGCCGTCGGTGTGGAAGTGGTCGCCGGTGAAGTCCTTGCGGCGCCAGGCCCGAATGGGCAGGGCGCTCGCGGCGATCACCACCGCCAGGGCGATGGCCACCACCAGGATCAGGCCCAGGGTGCGCAGGGTTTCGCTGCCGATCAGATACACGCCCAGCAGTGCGCCGGCGACCAGGGCCACGGCCAGGGCGATAAGTAACTGGGCGCCCAGGCCGCCACCGCTACGATTCTCGCTCATCGTTTCACCTCACTAACACGCTCGATGTAGGACTGGTACATGCGCTGCGCGCGTTCGTAGCCGATGCCGAATTGCTCGCGCAGTTGCCGCACCGTGGCGCCGCCGGCGATGGCCCGCTCGATGGCCTGGTAGTCGTCCTCGGCGATCTCCAGCCGGCTGCTGCCACCGCGCGGGTCGCGGTTCAGGTCGGCGAATTGCACCAGCGTGGGCAGCTCACGGTCCAGACTTGCCAGCGTCGCCGTGCTGGGCAGGCGGCTCCACTGCCGGCCGTCAGGCAGCGGCGCTTGAAAGCGGGTCGTCTCGCCGGCGCTCAGGAGGAGGAGGTCACCCTTGCCCAGGAGGGCGTCGGCGCCCGTCCGCGCGCGGCCGCTCGCGCCGTAGGCCAGGGTGCTCGATGCGATACGGCCGATGATGCGCGTCGGGAAGTTGCCCACGGCGTTGCCCAGCACTTTGGCGCCCGGCTGCTGCGTGGTCGCCAGGAGGGTGACGCCCAGCGCGCGGCCGATCTGGGCGATGCGCCCGATCAGCGGCAGCACCTCGCGATTCGTCTGCGCCAGGTCGGCGACCTCCTCCACCACCACGACGATGCGTGGCCGGCTGCGGCCGCTGTCGGCGCGGCGGGCCAGCTCGTTGCCCACCCAGGACAACAGGCGGGCCACGTCGGTTGGGCTGCTGGTGATAGGGTGGAGCAGGTGCGGTACCCGCTGGAATTGCTTTAGCTCGAAACGCTTGGGATCCAGCATCACCAGCCGCAGGCTGTCGGTTGGGTTCTGGATCACCAGCCGGTAGATGATCCAGCGCAGCAGCACGCTCTTGCCGCTGCCGGTCGTGCCACCCAGGATGATATGGGCGTAACGCTCATCGGCCAGGTCGCACCACACCGGCGTGCCGCCGGTCGTGATGCCCAGACAGACGCTGGTGCTCGTGGCGGGCGCCAGGGACTCCAGGCGGGAGGCTAACAGCGGGCGCCGCTGGTCGGCCGGCTTAGGGATCTCCAGCAGGAGCTTACCCGGAATGCGACCGACGCGGCAGGACTCGGCGCCGGCTGCCAGGGCCAGGGCGCCCTGCAGGGCCTCCACGTTCTCCGGTTTCTCACCCAGGCCCAGGCTCACGCTGTAGGCGTCGATCTGCGGCCCACTCCACGCCAGGGCGACGATGGCCTGCACCCGGCGGGTGCTGAGAGTAGCCTGGAGAATGCCGGCGGTGAATTCGGCGGCGCCGGCCGGCTGTGGTGTAGTCGGCGGCGTGCCGGTCAGGAAGTCGGCGTCAGGCATCGTTCTGCTCCTCGTTTTGGTCGGCAGCCCGTAGAACGTGCGCCAGGCCCGCCAGGATGGCCGCTGGGCTACGTTTCAGTGTGTACACGGCGCTCCACACGGCTGGGCGTGCTGGCGTGGCTCTACAGTGGCTTGTACACGGTCGCATGTACACGTCCTCCGGGCAAACAAAAAGCCCTCAGCTCGATGAACGCTGAGGGCTCAGATGACGGATAGACGGCGGCTGTGCTAGAATGCCGCTAAGCCTTTTGCTGGTACCCTCAGCAGTTGGCCCAGGCCGGCTGTGGTGTAGTCGCACCATGGCCGGCCGTGGAATTCAGTTGTTAGACGGCCGCGTCAGACTCAGCCGCGCGGCGACTCCTCCGGATCCTGCTTGCGCCGACTTCGCATGGCGTTCAGCTCCTCGGCGATCTGCCAGTAGTCGGGCCAGGGAATCACCACGGCGATGGCCTTGCCGTTGCGCTCGATGATGGTATCCTCGCCCAGGTGCGCATCGTCCAGCACGGTGCGCCAGTTCTGCCGGGCCACCCGACTATTGAGGGTCTTTGCCATGCGGTCACTACTCCGTTAGTGGTCTGCGTACACTGCGTACACTATACAGCAGCGACAAAAATCTGTCAATTCGCGGTCATGCGCGTGAAGCTGCCGCCACGGTACACGTCTCACAGCCTCAGACTTCGCGATGGCCCTCCCGGTCCTCAATTTCGTACAGGCAAAAATCAAGGGCCTGCACCGGTACACACCTTGCGGCGCCAGACTTTGACAGGGCCCTGGTGGTCGGCTGGCGCGATTGCGCACGCAATCATCGCCCAGCTTACCCTATTTCTCCCTGCAAGACGTGCTGTAGTCGTCTCAGGGCTGCTTACCAGTCCCGCCAGCCGGCGAAACGGTCGCTGAGCGGCTGCTATGCGTCCTCCGGCGCCGGCGCAACAGTCGCCGCGCGGCTCGCACTTATCCCCGATTAAACGCGCACCACCAGGCATAAAACGGCCTTTTTGGGTCACAATTGCGCGGACTTGAATACCCCATGATGGCGCGAATACCCCAAGGAAGCAGCCGTCACGCGCCGCCACGACAGGTGGCCACCGCCAACTGGGTGGCGATCTGCTGGCTGGTGTAGCTCGAATACAGCCGGGTAATCTGCGCCAGGTACGCATCTTCACCCGGATACGGCCGGCTGAGCTGCTCCCGAATGGCGGCGTGCAGCCGGCGGGTGAAGTCGGGCGCAAAGGATACGGCCCGCATGGCCTTGACGATGCCGGTGGTCGCCTCCACCAGGATCACTTGCAGCAGGGCCCGGGTTTCAGGTGTCGGTGGCTCCGGCGGCTCCTGGCGCTCATCGGCCGGCACCAGGTGAATGGAATAGGTGGCGTCGCACCAGGGCAGCCCGCCGAAACGCCAGCACAGCAGGATCACGTCACCGCGCACCGCCAGGGCGAAACGGGCCGGGCCGCGCGCTACGTCGGCGATCTCCCGCGGCTGGACGTTGGGATAGAACAGGCGCAGCTCGTGGGTGCGGGCCCGGTAGTTGTAGTCCACGGCCTCCGGCCAGGAGGTCTTGCCCTCGATGTACGGCTTGCCTACAGCCAGCACTTGCATGTCAGTCGCTCCTCTCCACAGTGGGTCGCTGCTGCCGCGCGCGGCGCTCACCAGCCGACTCCCAGAAAACATCCTCCAGCCCAGGGAATTGTAACGCCCATGCGATCTGCTCCGGGCTGCTGTAAGGTGATGCCAGGATCTCCCGCGCGCGCTGCTCGGCAGCCTTATACTCGGCCGGCGTAGCGGGCGCACCGGTGTCTCGGTTGATCAGTTCCATAGTTGGACTTCATCCTTTCGGTGCTGGGCGCCACCAGGTGGCTCTATTCATCGTCACCGCGCGGTGACTACCCTTACACTGCTCACCAGGTGACCGGTGAATGGTCGTCGCGACAAAAGTAGGCTTATGTCGCGATCAGTTGGCCCAGGGCATCGTCGGCAGCGGGAGCTGCTGGGCCAGCTCGGCCGGCCGCGTGTACCGCTTGGTCGTCTCCAGCGTCGCATGGCCCAGCCGCGCGCCGATCACCTCCAGCGGGAAGTCGGCCAGGCGCAGGTGATGGGCGTGGGTGTGGCGCAGGCTGTGCGGCGTCACCCGCTTGGTGATGCCGGCCCGCGCGGCGGTCTTGCTCACCATGCGCCAGGCGTTGCCGCGATCCAGCTCGAATAGCCGCCGGCGCTCATCACCCGGGCTGAGGAGGTCCAGCCCAGCCGCGCGGGCGTAGGCCGCCAGGGTCGTGTACAAGGGACGTGGGATCTCCACGTCCCGCGCTTTGTCACCCTTGCCGCGCGCCACGTGCAGCCAGCAGCGGTCGCTGGCGGTGTACACGTCGCCGCAGCGCAGGTCCAGGGCCTCACTCACGCGCAGCCCGGCGTCCAGCATCACGCGCAGCAGGCAGCGGTCCCGCTCCTCCTCGGCGGCCAGCAGCAGCCGGCGCACCTCGTCGGGCGTCAGGATGTCGCGCGGGCTGAGCTGCCGCGCGGGCGGGATGGTCACCATGCTGGCGACCAGCTCCGGCTTGAGCGGCGTTAGCCCGAATGCCCAGGCCCACGACAGGAAAGACTGGAGGGCGTGCAGCCGTAGGCGAATGGTGTCATTCGACAGGTCGCCGCCGGCGTCGCGCCGCTGGCTGTTCTGCGCCCGGCTCCAGGCGATCAGACAGTCGGCCCGCAGTGGATCCGCACCGTGCTGGACGGCGTGGCTCCGGTAGAGGGCCAGGGCGTGGCCGTAGTTGGCCCGGGTGCGCTCACTCTTGCGGGTGGCCAGGAAACGCGCGGCCGCGGCGTCGTAGGCGGCCAGCGCGGCGTCCAGTTCGGGCAGGGCCACCACCGCCGTGGCGACCGGCGCCAGGGCGATCTCACTCTTACGGCTTGCCATGCGTCCACCTCCCGCGCGGTGTAGGGTATACATGCCGCACGTCACCGCGCGCCATGTGCACCCTACGCTCAGCCCTCGGCCGCCGGCTGGTGATGCCGGCAGAAGATGCTGCCATGGCGGGCGGGCGCCCGGCAGGGCGTGCCGTCGCCGCGCGTCGCCGCGCAGCGGGTCCACTCCACCACTGGGCGGGCGGGTGGCTCGTGTAGCTTGGCCTGCTCCAGGTCCTCCTCGGCGATACGGTACTCGCCGCCGAAACGGCCTGGGAGCAGCGTCGCCGGCAGCCGGCCGGCGATGATCCAGCGGCGTAACGTCCTCGGGTGCACGCCCAGGAGGTCGGCAGCCTCCTGGAGGCTCAGCAGCTTGTCGGGCATGATGACACTCCTATGCGGTGATGGTGCTCCGGGCTGCGGCCCGGGCCTGCGCGTCGGCGGTCCACAGCCGCCACATGGCGTCGGCGGTCGGCGGCTGCTGCTCGCGCTTGAGCTTGTCGTAGGCGTTGCGGGCATGGGCCAGCTCGGTGAACGCGCCGATCTCCACCGCCCACGCCAGGGCCTGGGCCGGGCCGGTGAACGCGGCCGGCACCGCGGCCTCGATGCGCTCCTGCTCGGCCAGGCTCAGCCCGGCGTACACGGCCTGCTCGATCTTCTCCGGCATACCACGCCAGCAGCCGGTGTCGTCCCACAGCGTCATGCCGGTGCGGCCACGGCGGGCCCAGTCCACGTGAATGCCGCGCTTGGCGCCCTCCTGGACGACGCGTAGGGAGAGGTTCAGGCTGCGCAGCAGGCGGGCCTGTTCGGTCACGCTGATGCTGGCGCGCGTGATGGCCTTGGCGTCACCGTCCCGCGCGTCCACCAGGTGGTAGATCCACAGCACGTCGGTGCCGTAGCCGGTGATGACGTCCTGGAGCAGCCGTACCGCCATGGCCTTGGCCTTGAAGGCGGCCACCCGGTTGCGGTTGCGGCCGGCGTCGTTGTCGATGATAGCCTCAGCGATCAGCGGCGACAAGATGGCCGTCAGGCTGTCCACCACGATGGTGCGCACACCGCTGCCGATCATGTTGGCACGCAAACACGCCGCGATGCGCTCGGCGACGCTGTTGTCGGCCGGCTCGTCGCTCAGTTGGAACACGCCGGCAGCCGCCAGGCTGGCGACCTCGTCAATGCGGTGGTCGGCGTCCACGGCCAGGAGCGGGCCCGTCATCTGCATGGCGAATGTAGACTTGCCGCTCCCCGGATAGCCCGCCAGGCTCCACAGCCGGCGCGGGTACTGATGTGCTGTCACTGGCTTGAATGTCATCGTTAGCCTCCTCACTCCACCTTGCCGATGTAGACCGACTTGTAGGTGCTCTTGTGGGCCGTGCCGCTCCAGTAGCGCAGGTACTTGTACTGCCGGCCGTGAATCGTCTTGATCTCGTAGTAGCCCGGGCCACGGCGCCGGCTGTGGGAGGTCGGCCCGCCCATCGTCTGGACCGACTCAGCCGCCGACTCCTCGGCCGCGCGGGCCGCCAGCAGCCCGGCGATCATGGCGGCCACGTCGTCCAGCTCGTCACTGCTGAGCTGGGAGAGGTTGCTGACTACGGTGCGGTAGGGTGTCTGCGCTTTCATCGGTGGCCCTCATGTCATACGTTTCTATACCCTATTATACACGAATATACCTAATTGTCAAGTGTCAATATGGCCTTACAGGGCATGAATTTAGCGCGCGGTGGTCGGTCGGCGCGCGGCGCGGGCTGCGTGTAGGCAGGGTGCTATGCGCCGCGCGGGTGCTGGCTGAGGGTGTAGCGTGGTGTCTATGCGCAGGATCAGGAGGAGGAGGTCGGCGGCGTGAAGTTGGCCGGCCAGCGCACCTCGTGCTCGTGGCCTGGCTGAAAACGGCGCTCACACCAGGCGCGTATGTCGTCCCAGCTCCACTCGGCCTGGCGCAGCGTGTACAGCTTGCCCAGCCAGGTGGCCAGCCGCGGCCGGTAACGACGCACGCGGGTGCCGCGGCCACCGTCCGGCCGCAGGAGGTCGGCCCGCTGGGCCTCCTGGGCGAATTCATGCGGCACGCCGGCCGCGGTCGCCAGCTCGCCCAGGGTGTAGCGTTCTGGCTCGTAGTGGGTCATGGCTGGCTCCTCCGGTGCGGTCGGCGGCCAGTAGTACGGCTCCGGCGGCTCAGCGATGCGCTCCCGCCGGCGGCGCCACTCACCGCGCAGCATGTCCTGCATTTCGGTCATGTCCAGTTCTTCGATGGGCGCCACGTCGGGCATTTCGGGCAGCCCGCGCACCAGGTTGATCAGTTCCAGGTTCAGCACGTCATCGCGCAGCCGATGCAGGTACAGCCACTCCCGGAATAGACGCTCGTAGGTACGAAAACGCATGGTCGGCGGCTTAGCCGGCGGCACGCTGTCGGCGATGTTGTGCTCCCGATCCTGGAGCTTGTCGCGCAGCCAGCACAGCCGGTCGTCGATGCTGTCGATCAGCTTGCCACCGCTCTGGGCGCTCCGGTAGGTCAGGCCATGACACAGCCGGCAGTAAAAACGCGGGCCACCGTACAGCGCGGCGCAGCGGCGCCCACAGCGCGGGCACAGCCACCAGCGGCGTTGACCACCGTAGTGCGGCGTGGTGTTGTCCCAGTCGATCCGCTCGCTCACCGACTCACCGCGCGTACTGTACAGCAGCGTCACGCCCTGCTCGGGCACGTTGACCACCGTCAGGGTGCCGATCTGCCGGCCGCTGCGACTCCAGGTCAGGGTGGCTTGACACAGCCGCGCGGGATCCACGTACCGCTGGACGTCACGCACGTGCAGCCGCAGGTAGTCGGTGACCAGGTCGCGCTTGGTGTAACGCGTCCACTTGCCGCGGCCGTCGTAAAGGCTCATCGGCGGCCTGGTCTTGCCAAAATCAACAGCGTACCATGCACTTTTGTCACCCTCCTTGAAAGACGATGCAAAAACGGTGCATTTTTACCGGGCCGGCAGCGTCAAAAATCCCAGGTGTTCAGCCGGCTACTACGCACTTGTGACTCTGTAGTGGGTCCAGTTGGCTCTAAGTTCTGCCCGAATAGCCCTACTGCCCGCAGGATGGCCACCGCAGCCGCCAGGCGGGTGCGCTCATCGTCGCATTTCAGGATGGCCTCCAGGGAATCCTCAGCCTTGGGCACCAGCAGGCGCAGCCGCTCTTGCCAGTGCGCCCACTCGGCTTTACGACGGCGGTTGTACTCGGCGACGAATAACGGGTCATTCTCGAACCACTTGCGCACCCAGCCCGGCTCGGCGCCGGCGCTCTGGGCAGCCTCACTCTCGGTCTTACCCTCCAGGAGGGCCGCCAGGATCTGCTCCTGCTGGGCCGACAATTGCCGTGGCGGTGTCTCTGTCGTAGTTCTGCGGGCCATGCTCACCTCTTTTTTTGGGTCGCGACCGGTCGCGACCGTCGGTCACCGCGCGGCTGGCGATGGCCTGGCGCAGGTAGTCGGCGCATAGCTCGATGCCGATGCCCACGCGGCCCAGGCTCTGGGCCACCCACACCGTGGTGCCGGATCCAGCGAACGGATCCAGCACTACGTCACCCGGAAACGTGTACAGCTCGATCAGGCGGCGTGGAATCTCAGCCGGCCAGGGCGCCGGGTGCCAGCCGCGCGGCGCCGGCGCAATCGTCCAGATACTCACGGTGGCGGTGACGAACGTCTCCCGCGCGATCACCGCCGGGCCAGGTCGCCGCGCGGCAGCCTTATGGCCGACGATGATCACCTCGTGGCCGTCGCGTAGACTCGGGTTGCTGGCGCTCAGCCAACTACCCCAGGCTGTACTGCTGCGCTCGGCTGGGCGCTTGTCCCAGATGATCTTGCCGCGCAGCTCGAAGTCGGCGGCCAGGAGGCTGCGCAGCGTGTCGTCACCGATGGGCCGGCAGCCACCACTGCCCGGTCGGCCGTACACGTCGGGCACGTTGACCGCGATCCTCCCGCCCGGCGCCAGCACCCGGTAGCACTCAGCCCACACCGTCCGCATGTCGGCCAGGTAGCTCTCATACGTCGGCCACTGGCTGTAGGCCCGGGCGTTCCAGTACGGCGGGCTGGTGGCCACCAGGTGCACCGACTCGGCGGCGATCTCGCTCATCTGCCGCGCGTCGCCCTGGTAAAAACGGGCGCCCGGCTGCTCGTAGCACAGCCCAGGCGTTACGTTTGACGTGTCGGCTGCGTTACGTTTGCGGCGCCGGTAGGCTCGCTGCCGCGCGGCCGCATCGGTGTACAGCCTGGCACGCATCAGGCGCCACCCTCCTGGCGTACCCGGCCCAGGGCTGCCCGCACCAGCTCGATGCAGCCGGCTGGGTCGCTGCGCAGGGCCTGGTGCGAGAAACGCAGGACGTGGTAGCCCATGGCCTCGGCCGTGTTGATCTTCTCCCGGTCGCGGTCGGTGTTGTGGCGACCACCGCCCGCGCGCCACTGTCCACCGTCCAGCTCCACGGCGATCTGCTCAGCCGGAAAGCACCAGTCAAAACGCCAGCGGCGCCGTGGGTGGAAACGGTACTCAGGGACCGGCTCCGGCGCACCGGGCGCCAGTGTGCGCCACAGGAGCGGAAAGTCCAGCTCCACCTCAGCCTCCCAGCGCCAGGCGGGCCGGCTGGATCACCGGCGCGCGGCGCTCCACCAGGCACAGCAGTGCGGTTTCGTGGGCCTCCTGCGAGAGGGCGCCACGCTCCCGCCGCGCGGCCAGGTAGGCGGCGCGTAGCAGGTCTTGCTCCTGCAGGGCGACCAGCACGTCCACGGCCGCCAGCAGCGCATCCTCCGGCGGGATGATGACGGGCTGCCGCGCGGTGGTCATGCTCAGCCCTCCTCAGCCGCGCGC
>Ga0194110_10002357_pt1 | contig 23994 bp, 22 predicted proteins | sample TA2Kig1200mmetaG_FD_146192 | JGI IMG/M metagenome (GOLD analysis project Ga0194110, IMG submission 146192) | Freshwater microbial communities from Lake Tanganyika, Tanzania - TA2015032 Kigoma Deep Cast 1200m | ecosystem: Environmental > Aquatic > Freshwater > Lake | place: Tanzania: Lake...
ACGCTTTGCGGATACTGCCCCACCACGAAGATCTAAGTAATCCCTTCGAGCCCGGCTTGATCCTGTGGGCATGTTAGAAATCCAAAATCCAAAGATCAAAGTCCAAAATCCAATTTTGAAGTTTGAGGTTTGAAGTTTGGAGCTTACCAGTTTTTGCGTTCACGGACACTTCTACCAGCCCCCTCGGGAGGATCCTTTCACAGGGGTTATTCCCCCCGAGAGGGGAGCCACGCCGTTCGCTAACTTCAACGAGAAGATCAACGCCGAGTGCTATCGGCCCAATGCGGAGCTAGGCAACTTCGATGCCCTGAGCTTCAACCTGGGCCCTACCCTGGCAGCCTGGCTGGAGGGCCACGACCCAACCACCTATCAGCGCATCATTGAGGCCGACCAGCGCAACAGGGTTACCCACGGCGTGGGCAACGCCCTCGCTCAATCCTATCACCACACTATTCTCCCCCTGGCCACCCGACGCGACAAACAGACCCAGGTGATCTGGGGCATCGCCGACTTCCGCCATCGCTTCGGCCACCAGCCTCCGGGGATGTGGCTGCCGGAGATGGCCGTGGATCGGGAGACCCTGGAGGTACTGGCCAGCCAGGGCATCGCCTTCACCATCCTCTCCCCCCACCAGGCACCCCCCCCATCCCCCCCTGATAGGGGGGGAGAGAGAGGGGGGAGTGGCGCCGGACCCTACCGCGTGCCACTGCCGCGTGGCCGAGAGATAGCCGTGTTCTTCAGGGACGAGGCGCTCTCCAATCACCTGGCTTTTGGCTCGGATCTGGCCAATAGCGTGAAGGATTTTGTTGGGAACCGCTTGTCGAACGCTCACGGCTCCGGCAGGGGACTGCGCCTGGTGGCTACCGATGGTGAAACCTTTGGCCACCACCATCGGGGAGGGGAGCAATTTCTATATGATTTGCTGTACCAAGAGGTGCCCCAGGCAGGCTACGAGGTGACTTTCCTGACCCGATATTTGCAGGAACACCCACCAGTGGCAGAGGTAGAAATCATAGACGGCACCTCGTGGAGCTGTGGGCATGGTTTGGCTCGCTGGCAGGAGGGATGCACCTGCACCCAGGGCGATAGCAGGTGGAAACGCCATTTGCGAGGGACCTTGGACCGGCTGGCCCAGGAGATGGACGCTCTCTACCAGGACGAGGTCGAACGATGGGGAGCTGATCCCTGGAGGCTGCGGGATGGCTACATCCAGGTGGTGCTGGGGGAAATAGAGGGCAGGGCCTTTCTGGCTCAGCGGGCGAGCGAGACGCTTGCCGAGGAGGAGGCAAAGCGGATATTGACTTTGCTGGAGGCTCAGTACTACCGCCAGGCCATGTACACGAGCTGCGGCTTCTTCTTCGAGGACCTGAGCCGCCTGGAGCCCCGCTACGTCATCGCCTACGCCGCCAAGGCCATCCACCTGGTCAAAGAGGCCACCGGCGTTTCGCTGGAGGAGGGCTTCAAACGGGACCTTCGCCTGGCCGTCAGTTGGATCACCGATCAGACGGGCGAAGACATTTACGATGAGGTCGTCCAATGGAGATTTTGAAGGGGGTGACTTTAGGCAGGAGTGCGGACGCAAGTCCACCTCATGGCAGGCTCGCGCCTGCACTCCCCGACTCATTGCCCCAGTGACTCACTACCTCAGTACCCCGCCTCCTTGTCCACCAGGTTCAGCAATTCCTGGCCCGCCAGATAGCGGCGCAGGTTCTCCACGAAGAGATCACTGGCCCGTTGGTCGTAGTGAGGAGAGAAGCCGGCCACGTGGGGTGAGAGGATCACGTTGTCCAGGTCGTATAGCGGGCTATCGGGCGGCAGAGGCTCCATCTCGAAGACATCCAGGCCCGCGCCGGCAATCCAGCCCTCTTGCAGGGCTTTGATGAGCGCCGGCTCGTCCACGATGCCCCCACGAGAGACGTTGACCAGATAGGCGTTAGGCTTCATGGCCCTCAGTTCCTCTTCGCCGATGAGCCCTCTCGTCTCAGGGGTCAGCGGCAGCGAGATCACCACGAAATCGCACTCCGCCAGCATTTCTCGGAGCCGCTCAGGTGGGTAGATCCGATCCAGTGCCTGGGCCTCCGCATCGCCAGTCCCTGGCACCCTGTACCCTGTATCCCCCACCCGCCTCACCGATCTCTTCGCCGCCACCACCCTCATCCCCCAGCACTTTCCGATCCGTCCCACCTCCCGGCCGATGCTGCCGTAGCCCACGACGCCCAGCGTCGCGCCCCTGAGCTCCTGGCCGACGAAGAGGTCCCAGCGGCCCTTGGGCCATTCCCGCCGGTTTTGATAATAGAGCATCTCAGGCACGCGGCGGCTCCAGGCCAGGATAGAAGCGAAGGCGTACTCGGCGATGGGGGTGGCGTGGATGCCGCTGCTGGTGGTGACGAGGACGTCGCTGTTCATAATGGGGTGGTCCAGCAAGTGATCCGCTCCCGCACTGTGCAGTTGCACCCACCGCAGCCTGGGCGCCCTGGGCAATAGATCGTCCGGCAGGTGGAAGGCGTATAATATTTCTGTGTCCTCATCCAGGGCTTCCCTCACTTCCTCGGCGTCGTGGCAAGTCCTCTGCGCCACCATCAGGCGCGGTGACACGGCTCGCAATTTGTCCAATTGCTGTTCAGTGAACCTCAATGTGCATAGGACTTTGACACGGTGCCCCGGTGCCTCGTTGCCTCGTTGCCTCATTGCCTCGTTACCTCCTCAAGCGCCTTATCCAGAATACGCACCGCCTCGTCCACATCGGCTTTGGAGATGTTGAGCGGCGGGGCGATGCGGATGACGTTGCCGTACAGCCCACCCTTGCCGATGAGCAACCCCTGACGCTTGGTGGCCTCGAACACCTGGAGTATCTCTTCACTAGCCGGCTCCTTCCCCTCGCGGACCAGCTCCACCCCCTGCATCAGGCCCATCCCCCGCACGTCGCCGACCAGTGGATACTTCTCCTTCAGCTCCTCAAGCTTCTCTCGCAGGTAGTCGCCCATCACCTGGGCGTTGCTGGCCAGGTTCTCCTCCTCGATCACCTCTATCGTGGCCAGGGCGGCGGCACAGGAAACAGGGTTTCCGCCGAAAGTGGAGATGGTCAACCCCTGGAAGCTATCGGCGACCTCGTCTGTAGCCACCGTAGCTCCCATCGGCGTACCGTTGGCGATCCCCTTGGCGCAGGTGATGATATCCGGCTCCACGCCCCAGTGCTCGATGCCGAACCACTTCCTGCCCGTCCGCCCGAAGCCCGTCTGCACCTCATCGTCAATGAAGATGCCTCCGTACCTGCGCACGATGTCCACCACGATGGGGAAGTATTCAGGTGGCGGAGTGATGAACCCGCCCACGCCCTGAATGGGCTCGGCGATGAAGGCCGCCACCCGGCCGGAGGTGGTGGTTTGGATCAGCTCTTCCACGTCGTGGGCACACTCCAGGTTGCAGTCGGGGTACTGTCGCTTGAAGGGGCAGCGGTAGCAGTAGGCGTTGTGGGCGTGCTTGATGCCCAGGATTTGGGTGCCGCCGATGCGCCAATTGGCCTGCCCGGTCAGGGTCATAGCTAAAGCTGAGCGCCCACTGTAGCCGTGGCGCAGGGCGATGACCTCCTGGGCGTCGGTGTAGACCTTGGCCAGCATGATGGCCGTCTCGTTGGCTTCCGTGCCGCTGTTGGTGAAGAAGCTCTTCTTCAGCTCGCCTGGCGCGATGTGAGCTAATTTCTCGGCCAGGTCCACCATGTTGGCGTGGGGGTAGAGGGTGGAGGTGTGTTGCAGGGTGCGCGCTTGCTGGCAGACTCGTTCCGTGACCCTGGGATGGCAGTGGCCCACACTGACGGTGAGGATGCCGCCGAAGAAGTCCAGATACCGCTGGCCGTCCACGCCGTAGAGGTACTGCCCTTCCCCACGTGCGAAGGGCAGTGGCTCCTCGTAGTAGGTGATCACGCTGGGGAAAACGTACTGGTCATACTTGTTGAGGATGTCTTGGGCATTCATTGGTAACTCCTTGTGGTTTGATCCTGATGCACGGTGCGTCAAACGTGACGAGTGAAACGTGAAATCACGCTTCACGTTTCACGCCTCACTAATTCTATCACATCACCGTGATTTTATCAACTGCAAGAGAAATTTGTACGCCTGATAGCCACCTTTTTCGCCCTCCTACGGAGCATCAATGTCCATTGTGCCTACCCCTATGTCCCAATCACGATACGCTCACGCCGGCGTGGTTCTTGACAATAAACCCAATCAATGCTATTATACTCAGTCGAGTCAAATGGACGAGCTGCGCAACTGGTACATCAATCTATCGGATAAGCAGAGGACCACCTATGGGCTTTTGCTGGCCATCATCCTGCTTACTTTGCCTTGCTATTGTCTGGGATTGGCGGCCTTGTCCCTTGCGCCACCTCCCCCGACAGCGTTTACCCCGACCTTTACGCCATCGCCATCCCCCACGACAGTGTTTACTCCCACTCCTACCCTTACCCCATCACGCACACCAACCCCGAGTCCTACCCCCCTTGGACCGACGCCTACTCTGACAGCCACCCCAACCGACACCCCCACTGCTACAGCTACGCCGACGACTACGGCGACTTCCACAGAGACCCCGACGGCGTCGCCCTCTCCCACCAGCACGGCCACACCGACCAGTACAACTACGCCTACGGGAACCCCTACCGCCACGGCGACCCCGACGCCACCCCTGCCGACGCCAACCGACACCCCAACAGCCACGCTCACACCGTTGCCGACGGCTACCGCAACCGACACTCCGACAGCTACGGCAACGCCCTCACCAACGAGCACGGTTACATCTACGCCTACAGAGACACCTACACCATGATCCAAAGCGATGGCTCTATGTTTGACAGAAGGCAAGATTGGGCTATAATATCCTGGCCGTGAAACGTGAAGACGTGAAACGTCAAGAGGAGGCCATAAGCAGTGCAGATAGCGCCGTTGTTAAAGAAACTTTCCGAGGCCAGAGGGGTCTCGGGCTACGAAGCCGAGGTGCGAGGTATCGTCGCCGAGGAGTTCAGGCGATACGCCGATGAGGTGCAGACCGACAAGCTGGGCAGCGTCGTCGCCCTGAAGAGGGGAGAGGGCGAGGAGCCTCGCCGCCGCATCATGCTGGCTGGCCACATGGATGAGATCGGGCTGATGGTGACCAGGCTGGAGCAAGGTTTCCTTCACTTCACTGAGATAGGTGGTTTCGACGAGCGGACTCTTCTGGGGCAAGAGGTGATGGTGCATGGCCGCAAGGACTTGCCGGGCATCATCGGCAGCCGGCCTCCCCACGTGCTCCCACCAGAGGAGCGCGAGAAGACCATAGACATGGATAAGCTGTTCATAGACGTGGGGATGGGAGAAGAGGAGCTGAAGCGCTTGGTCCGAGTAGGCGATCTGGCCACCTTGAGACGAGGATTCACCCCGCTTCAGGGTGATCTGGTGGCCGGCAAGGCCTTCGACGACCGGGCGGCGGTGGCCGCCATCCTGGTCTGCCTGGAGGGGCTCGCCTCTGTCCGACACGCCTGGGACGTCTACGCCGTGGCCACGGTGCAGGAGGAGATGGGGCTGCGTGGCGCCATCACCAGCGCCTACGGCCTGGCCCCAGACGTGGGCATCGCCGTTGACGTCGGCTTCGGCGACCAGCCCGGCGTATCCGAGGCCGAGACCCTGGAGATGGGCAAGGGGCCAGCTATCGCCTTCGGCCCCAACATCCACCCCAGGCTGCACGAGGCCCTGGTCGAGGTGGCCAGGGAGTTGGAGATTCCTTATCAGGTCGAGCCCGTCCCCGGCCGAAGCGGCACCGACGCCTGGGCTATCCAGGTCACGCGGGAGGGCATCCCCACTGCCCTGCTCTCCATCCCCCTGCGCTACATGCACACCTCGGTGGAGACCCTCTCCCTCAAGGACGTGGAGCGGACGGGGAGGCTGATGGCCGGGTTCATCGCCAGGCTGGATGAGGGATTCATGGAGAGAATGAGATCGTAGGTTCGGGACTCGTAAATTCGTGGATTCGTAGATTCGAGGATTGAGGACCCGAGTTTACGAATCCCGAATTTACGAATCTATGGGTTACGAATGTGGAGGAGGAAAATTGCTTTTAGGAGAGTTATCTGAGGCTTTTGGGGTAGCGGGCTGCGAGGACGAGGTCCGCCGAGTTATTATCGAGGCCATCAAGGACCATGTGGACGAATACCGCGTGGACAGCATCGGCAACCTCATCGCCTTGAAGAAGGGGACGGGCGAATCCGAGCTTAAGGTAATGGTGGCCGCCCACATGGACGAGGTGGGGCTGATGATCACTCACATCGAGAAGGATGGCAACCTGCGCTTCCGTCCGGTGGGCGGGATTGACGATCGCATCTTGCTGTCCAAGGTGGTGCTCATCGGTAAAGATCGGCTGCCCGGTGTCATCGGCGTCAAACCTACACATCTTCTGAAAGAGGAAGAATCTCGCCAAGTCGTCAAGGTAGACCAGATGGCCATAGACATCGGCGCTAGTAGCCAGGAAGAGGCGGAGAAAGCGGTCAAGATAGGTGACTATGCCATCTTCGCCACCACCTTCTGCCAATTAGCGGAGGATGGCCTGCGCACGGTCAAAGGCAAGGCTTTCGATGACCGGGCGGGTTGCGCGGTGCTGATCGAGGTGTTGAAGGAGCGCTATCCTTTCGACTTGTATCCGGTCTTCACCGTCCAGGAAGAGGTGGGCCTGAGAGGGGCGCGGGTGGCGGCCTACGCCATCGAGCCCGACGTGGCCTTCGCTCTGGAGGGCACCATCTGCGACGACATGCCCAAGAAGAAGGACGTGAGTCCCTCTACCAGGCTTGGGGCCGGCCCGGCCATCACCATCATGGACCGCTCTTTCATCGCCGATAGAGATTTGGTCAAACTATTGGTGGATACAGCCGAGGAGCTGGGCATCCCCTATCAGTTCAAGCAGCCCGGCGTAGGCGGGACCGATGCCGGCGCCATCCACCTGGCAAAAGAGGGCGTGCCCTCGGCCACCGTGGCCGTGCCCTGCCGCTACATTCACTCGCCAGCCTGTATGCTGAGCCTGGAGGATTTGGAGAATACGGTGCGGTTGATGAAGGCGGCGTTAGGGAGATTAGTAACTCGTAGATTCGTAGATTAGAGGATTGAGGACACGAGTCTACGAGTCCCGAATCTACGAATCTGTGGACAAGCAAGGAGGCATTGTCTCATGAAGGACATGAAGGAGTTGATCAAGAAGCTGGTTGAGGCTTACGGCCCTTCGGGGCGCGAGGAGCAGATCAGGGAGATGATCAAAGGGGAAATCGAGGGCCTGGCCGATGAGGTGCGGGTGGATACCCTGGGCAATCTCATCGCCCTCAAGTGTGGCAGTGGCGGTGGATTGAAGGTGATGCTGGCCGCCCACATGGACGAGATCGGCGTCATCGTCACCCACGTGGACGAGAAGGGCTTTTTGCGCTTTGCTCCCATTGGGGGGGTACGTCCTCTGGCCTTGTTGGGCGGGCGGGTCGTGTTCGCCAACGGCACGGTGGGCACTTTTGGCCTGGAGAAGCGGGAGCCGGAGAACGAGAATAAGGTGCCCGACCTGGACAAGCTCTATCTGGATGTGGGGGCTAAGGACAAGGCGTCGGTGCCCGTGGGCGTGGGAGACGTCGCTTGTTTCCAGCGTCCTTTCGCTGATCAAGGGGACCGCCTCCTGGCCAAGGGCTTCGACGATCGCATCGGCTGCGCCGTCCTGATCCAGGTTATGCGCGACCTCGAGTCTTCACCCCACGACGTCTACTTCGTCTTCAGCGTACAGGAGGAGGTGGGATTGCGGGGGGCTATAACCTCAACCTATGGCATCCAACCCGACCTGGGCATCTCCGTTGATGTTACCGGCACGGGCGATACCCCGGAGGCTCGCACCATGGCCGTCTCGCTGGGTGAGGGGCCAGCGGTCAAGGTCAAAGATGGAGGGATGTTGGCCCATCCAGCAGTCAAGGACTTGCTGATCGAGACCGCCGAGGAACTGGGAATTCCGTATCAGTTGGAAGTTCTGGAGAGAGGTACCACCGATGCCATGGCCATGCAGGTTTCGCGGGAGGGCGTGCCGGCTGGTTGCCTTTCCATCCCCTGCCGCTACGTGCACACGCCTTCGGAGATGGTGGATCACAACGACGTACTGAACGCTGTCAAGCTGTTGGTAGCTTTGCTCTCGAAGCCCATCGAACTGAGCTGAATAGAGTCCTAGAAACAAAACAAAGCCAGGGCCAACGCCCTGGCTTTGTGCTTGTGCCCCTCCCCTGTCTGCATGGACAAAACAATAACAAACCTCTGGCTGACGCAGATATGGTCAAGGCTGGCCTGAACAACACGTACCTGGCATCTTCAAGGCATTGCTGGTAGATGTCATGTTGACGCAGATACATCCGCTGGACGCGGCATCCCAGGGGGATGATTCTCTCAGTTAGGGATCCACATCCGATCGCAGACGTACAACCACTGATTCCACCGGATGAGGGATGGGTTAGCGTTCATGAGCGCCCACACACTAACGCCCGTTTTCCGAGAGACCGCATACCACGTATCCCCAGGAACCACGTGATACCAATACCCTGCTGGCCTAGGGGGACACGGAACCCACATCCAGTCGCAGACGTACAACCACCGATTCCACCGCACGAGGGATGGGTTGGCGTTCATTAGCGCCCCTACGCTAACCCCTGTCTTCCGGGAGACCCCATACCACGTATCCCCACGTACCACGTGATACCAATACCCCCCGGATGGTGGACAAGCCGAAGCCACTGAGGTTAGAGCCAGCGTCATCATGACGGCCAGCACGACGGCTATCATTACCAGTCTCAGTTTTCTCCTTCCCAACATGTTCACCCCCTCTCTTGTGATCTGGTTAGACCCTTGGCAAGGGTCGAGAATAAAATGTCAGCCAGAGGCCCCAAAGCCATCTGCTCTGCGAGATATTTTATCACGCCTCCGCAGGCTTGTCAAATGTCAGCCAGCGTCCTGAGCTTGCCCTGAGCCTGGCCGAAGGGCGAAGTCGAAGGGCTCAGCATGCCCTCGCTCACCCGCCCGACTCAAAGGTGCCGATTAGCGTTTTCCTTGTTTATTTCCCTCATTTCTGGTATACTTATGCCGACACGAAGGTGGGAGAGGTCGGATTTGAGAGTGGCCATTGTGCACGACTGGCTCAATCAAAGGGGAGGAGCAGAGGCGGTTCTGGAGGCCCTGGTGGAGATGTATCCTCAAGCTCCAGTATACACTTCTATGTACTGGCCTCAGGCCATGCCCCAGGAATACCGTTCCTGGGACATCCGCACCTCGTTCATGGACAGGCTCCCCTTCGTCAAGAGATACCACCAGCCTTTTCTCCCTCTGTATCCTCTCGCCTTCGAGAGCTTCGATTTCACCGATTATGATCTGGTCATCAGCAACAAGAGCGGCTTTTGCCACGGCGTGATCACCTCACCCGATACCCTGCATATCTGCTACTGTCTGACCCCCACCCGCTTCCTGTGGAACTATCACGAGTACGTCCAACGCGAGGGGGTGGCAAGGTTAGCTCGCCTGGCTCTGCCACCTTTCTTGAATTACCTGCGGGTCTGGGACCGGGCGGCGGCCGATCGGGTGGATCACTTCGTCGCTATCTCTCGGACAATTCAGCGGCGTATCGCCAAGTACTATCGTCGTGATTCTGCCATCATCCATCCTCCGGTGGACACAACCAAGTTCACTCCAAGCGATTCCCACGACGATTATTTTCTCATCGTCTCCCGCCTCGTTCCCTACAAGCGGATTGACCTGGCGGTGCAAGCTTTCAACGAGCTGGGTTTGCCTTTGGTGATCATCGGGGATGGGAGGGATCGGGATAGCCTGCGGACTTTGGCCAGGCCCAACATCGAATTCCTGGGTTATGTGCCCGACGAGCAGGTTGGCGACTACTTCGCCCGCTGTCGGGCTTTCATCTTGCCCGGCCAGGAGGACTTCTGTATCGCCCCCGTGGAGGCCCAGGCGGCGGGGCGGCCCGTCATCGCCTACGCCGCCGGCGGTGCCCTGGACACAGTGAGGGAAGGGATAACAGGGGCCTTCTTCTACGACCAAACGCCTGAGGCCCTGATCCAGGTGATCGAGGAATTCGATGACACCAGCTACGAACCAGCCGTCATCCGCCGCCACGCCGAACGGTTTGATAAGCGGGTCTTCAAGGAGCGGCTGAGCGCGTTTATCGAGGAATCTGTCAGGAAATCAGCAAATGAGGAAACCAGGGATCAGGAAATGAGGGAATGCCTGATTCCCTGATCACCGATTCCCTGACATCAATGCTCAGGAGGCCACTATGGAGCTTCGCCAATATTGGAAAATCGTTTACAAACGGCTATGGATAGTCATCGCCTTAATTGCTATTGTCCTGGTCAGTAGTCTGGTTCTTCGGCCAGAGCGGCCCGCTCTCTATCAAACCTCCATGCGCTTCACCGTCGGCCTGGCGCCTGAGTCCAGGAGCGGCGATTACTATGCCTATGATCGCTACTACACCTGGATGAGCTCGGAGTACTTTGTGGACGAGCTCACAGAGATAGTGGGCAGCGAGGCCTTCGCCAGGGCGGTTAGCGAGGAGCTGGCTAACACCGGCCTCGATATCCCCGCCGGAGCCCTGCCCGGTTCGATGGGAGCCGATAGGAAGCATCGCATCTTGACTTTGCAAATCACCTGGAGTGATCGAGCGCAGCTCCAGGAGATAGCTGACGCTGCGGCCAAAGTGCTCCGGGAGCGCAGCGCCGATTTCCTGGGCCAGCTCGGCACCACCGAGGCCGACATCCGTCTCATTGACCCGCCGGTGGTGTCACCCGCTGGGCGCAGCCTGAGAGAGAGGTTGGACCTGCCCATCCGCCTGTTCCTGGCCCTACTGGCCGGAGTGGCCCTGGCCTTCCTGCTGGACTATCTGGACGACACCGTGCGCGACCGGGCCGAGGTGGAGGCCATGGGGCTGGCTGTTCTGGGCGAGATACCGCCCTTGCCTGGTCATCGTCGGTTTCCCTGGCAGAAGAAATTGCCCTGAGGAAACTGACAAACCTCAAACTTCAAAGCAGGTTGTTTTGCTCAAAAGCAGGGGCTGTGGTAAAATACGTTTACCACTATCGAGGAGGGAAGTGTGGAGATACAAGAGTATTTTAAGATATTATGGAAGCGTGGCTGGATCATCGTCCTGGTGGCCCTCATCACCGCTGCCAGCGCCTATGGCTTTAGCAAGATGCAAATGCCTATCTACAAGGGCATCCAGCAGATCCACTTCGAGGCCGGACGGGCCGACTGGGGGCTCCAGATGTCCGCCAAGGACCAGTTGCCCATCTATCGCGCCCAGCTCGACAGTGATGAGGTGGCGTGGAAGGTCATTGGCCGCCTGGCGTTGGACCTCTCGCCGTCCGACCTGCGGGCGAAGATCAAGACCGGCACCGATGAAGCGGCCTTCTCGCTGGTCGTCGAGGCCCTGGATCCCGATCCCGAAATCGCCAAAATCATCGCCCGAACTTTCGCCCAGGTGTTCAAAGAGGAGCGGGATGAGTGGAACATGCTCCAGGACCGGCGCGATCGCGTTCACACCTATATTCGCAACGACCCACAGGTGGCTCTCCACAGGCCCAAGACCAAGGTCAACGTCCTGGCCGGAGGCATCTTCGGCGTTATGCTGGGGGTGGTGATAGCCTTCTTTCTGGAGTGGCTGGAGTCGGACATCGTGCGCACCGCCGAGGACGTGGAGCGGCACGTTGGCGTGGCCGTGCTGGGTTCCATTCCCGCAATCACCTCGGAGGAGGTCGTGCCCATCAGGGCCAGGCGAAAGCGTAGTTGGGCGTTCCTGAAGAGTTTCAAATGAGTGTAGGAGGATAAACTTACGATGGCAACTGATCCGAAAGAGAGTTTAATCACTTTAGCCAATCCCCGCTCGCCCGCCAGCGAGGCCTATCGTACGCTGCGCACCAATCTGGAATTCTCCAGCCTGGACAAGCCCATCAGCACCATGGTAGTGACTTCTCCAGGCCCTGAGGAGGGCAAATCCACCACCCTGGCCAACCTGGCGGTCACCATAGCTCAGGGGGGAAAGAGGGTGGTCCTGATTGATTGCGATTTGCGACGCCCCTCCCAGCACACCATCTTCGGTGTCCCCAACGGGGCCGGGCTCACCACCATGGTGGTTGAAGATCGGGCCATGAAGGAGCCTCCACTGCAAGAGGTTGGTGTCCCCAACTTCTGGCTGCTCCCCAGCGGCCCCTTGCCGCCTAATCCATCGGAGCTATTGGGGTCGCGCCGCATGGGGGAGATCATCGCCACCCTGCTGGAGCGAGCCGACATGATCCTGTTCGACGTCCCTCCCATCATCGCCGTGACCGATGCGGCGGTGTTGGCCTCCAAGGTGGATGGCGTGCTGCTGGTGTTCAAAGCTGGCGGCACCAAAAGAGAGCACGCTCAGCGGGCCAAAGATCTGTTGGAAAAAGTCAACGCCCGTCTGATCGGAGCCGTCCTCAACAACGTTGCGTTCGACGTGAGCTTGCATCGCTATTATGCCGAACAAGAACAAGCCTGATGATCAATGATCGCACGTGAAGACCTGGAATCAATGACATGAAAGAGAAAAGTCAACTCCCCAAACCTTATCAGAAAGATATCCACCGAGCCGTAGAAATACTCAAAGAGGCAGGGTGTACCCACGTCTTTCTCTTCGGTTCCCTCACTGTTGGAAAGGTTAGAGACGGATCAGATATTGACCTGGCCATTCGAGGGTGCCCTAAAGGAAGTTTTTTTAACCTCCTAGGTAGACTACTGCTTGAACTGGATCATCCCGTGGACCTGGTCAGTCTGGACAGACAGGATGCCTTCACGCGCTATCTGGAAGAGGAAGGGGAGCTACTACGGATTGGCTGAACAAGTCATCTCTCAGGTTAAGTTTGAGATCGGGCAAATCGCCCAGCTCTTTGAGTCATACGCTGACCTTTTGGAACGGGTACAGAAGAACATACCTGACCTGGTCGAAATCACGGCTGTGGCTTCTGTTCTGCATTCGTTCTACAATGGCCTGGAGAATATCTTTCTATCCATCGCCAAAGGAATCGACGTGGATGTTCCCGCAGGTTCTCAGTGGCACCGCGATTTGCTAACTCGGATGACAGAGTCAACAGCGAGAAGAGGGCCAGTCCTGACAGTTGAAATAGCTCATCGGTTAGCCGACTATCTGGGCTTCAGGCATTTCTATCGGCACTCGTATTCGTTCTTCTTGGACTGGGATGAGGTAGAAAAGCTGGTGACACCACTGGCAGAAGTTTGGGCTCAAGTGAAGGATCAACTTCAACTATTTCTGGACAGTCTGAGTTCGGATAAGACCAAGACAAACAGCGGTCGTCTTATTGGGGTAAGTATAGCTGGTGAGTTGCCCCCATTGCGGGGAGAGCTACCTAACAACAGAGACGCTTCACGAGATCGAGCGCATTAAACTTTACCGCAAGAGCTTTGCTGTTGAACGCCCCGTAGAAGTGGCCAGTTTTGCCTGGCTGAACTGTTGAAGCAGAAGACAGGAGTGCAGTATCTATGGCCGGTCATGCTGACTTGACTCTCGAAGCATTCACAATTCTCCGTGAGCACTTCTTCAACCAGAATGGCGTGCCAAAAGCATTTCCACTGCGTGAAAAGCGAAACACCCAGGACAATCCGCTGAATGAGTACATCACCCTGATCAAGTTTTGAGGCCGACAATGACCAAGAAAAGCGAAATCCCATTCGGTGCCCAGTTCAGCCCCAACCAAATAGACCTGCCGATATTACTTCAGATCATTCACGACCATAAAGGTGATCGCAGTAGGATCACTGAGGCCATCCGCGATGCGTTCTTTGCAACCCACGCCCAGGCTCAACGCTGGAAGCTGGCCGATAATACCGTGCTGGCCTTGCGAGCATACGAGTTGCTGGAAGAAGATGGCGCAACGCCGACTGCGTTGGCGGGGGAGTTATTGGCGATTGCCAACATGCCTGATGCGCTTTACGAACGGTTCGCCAGACATATCCTGGTTAACCTCAGAGGTGTCCCGTTTGTGGAAACGTTGGAAACTATGCAAACGGCGGGCGAAAAAATCACCCTTCACACGTTGAGAAAGCACCTTGAACAGCGTGGGCTACACGTCCCGCGCGGCGCAGTACACTTGAGCAGCATGCGCTTGTGGTTGGCGCAAGCGGGTATCTTTGACGTAGACATCAAAGGCGGTCCAAGATTGTACAAGGTTAACCAGATGCGCCTGCGGGAAATCCTTGGCATCGGATTGGATGTGATTGATAGCTTGACCCAACTCAACGTAGCGCAACGGGCTTTCTTGCGTGCACTCACGCGCATCGCTGAGCCTGATCCTTTTGTTGCTAACAAAGTGGCTGATCTGGCAAGCACGCTTTACGCGGTAGAGTACAACCACAAAGAATTGCCGAAGTCCGTGTTGTTCCCGCTGCGCGATCTCGGCTACATAGAGGTGACAAAAACGACAGCGGGGCGCGGAGCTAAACCTTATGAAGTCTCACGAACGCCCAAGTTTCGCCAGGAGATTTCTGGGCCGATCCTCGCCGTGGTAGCTGAGCAAGCTGGGCTGGTTCCCAAGGAAGTCTTTGAACGCCCACTGGCGCAGATACTGGCAGATCTCAAGTCACCTAACAAGCACGTTAAAGGGAAGGCACTTGAACTGCTGGCAATCTACCTCACTCGCCTGATTGATTTGGATTTCAAAGGGTGGCGTACACGCAGTGCAGACACAGGTGGAGTCGAAGTTGACGTGATTGTGGAAGGGGCGCGGCTTATCTTTAGCCGCTGGCAGATCCAGGCTAAGAACACCAAAACCGTCCGGCTGGGCGACGTTGCGAAAGAAGTGGGTCTATCGCTCACATTTATTTACTCCAACGTAGTGATGATGGTGACGACTGGCGATTTTACTGAGGATGCCTACAGCTATGCTCAACACGTAATGAAAACTTGCAATCTCAACGTGATTCTGTTGAACGGTGCCGAACTTAGGTGCATCAGCCAAGACCCGACAAGCATTGTGACCATTCTCAACAGCAAGGCTGAACAGGCGATGAAAGTAAAAGAACGTACGGATTACTTTGTGGCTCAGTAGTCGAAGGATGCAATATGGCTGAGATTAGTTTTAATGAGGAACCGTTTTATACAACCCGATACGGCGCGGCTTACCTAGGGGATGCACTGACCTTTTTGCGTCAAATGGAGAACGAGTCAGTTGATCTTGTCGTGACCTCACCACCCTTTGCCCTGAAGCGTAAGAAGGAATACGGCAACGTTGATGCCAAAGATTATGTGCCGTGGTTCATGGACTTTGCGGTCGAGCTCAAGCGAGTACTGAAGGACAGTGGCAGCCTGGTAATTCACATTGGTGGCACATGGGTTAAGGGCCAACCTACTCGTTCGTTGTATCATTTTGAGCTGCTAATTGCTCTGTGCAAGACACTAGGGTTCCACCTGGCTCAAGAGTTCTACTGGTACAACCCTTCCAAGCTACCCTCTCCTGCTGAATGGGTGACGGTGCGACGGATTCGCGTCAAGGACGCAGTTGACCCAGTCTGGTGGCTATCAAAGATGCCTTATCCTAAAGCGAGCAACTGGCGGGTACTGCAGCCTTACAGTGATTCGATGAGGCAGTTATTGGAGAGAGGCTACAAGGCAAAACTGCGACCCTCAGGGCACGACATCTCTGACAAGTTCTCAAAGGCCCACAAGGGCGCGATCCCGCCCAACTTGCTGAGCCTACCAAACACTGACTCGAACAGCGCCTACATGCGCGAATGTCGCCGACGTGGTATAAAGACTCACCCAGCCCGATTCCCTCAGGATCTGCCAGAGTTCTTCATCGAATTCCTAACCGACCCAGGAGATGTAGTTCTAGACATCTTCGCTGGTTCAAACACAACCGGAGCAGCAGCTGAGCGGCTGGGACGCCGATGGATTGCTTTTGAACTGGAGCAGAAATACCTGGCAGCATCAGCGTTTCGCTTCTTGACAGAAATTGACGAGGGCTTGGTAGAGTCTACATACGTTGGACTTTGCGCCGAAGATGCAACCAACATTGTAATTCCCCAAGTGCTTCAAACACGTCTGCTTGATGAGAGAGCAGAGTATGCAACTGAGAGCGAATTGGAGGTGGGTTGAGGAAATTGTAATATCGAACAACACGCTGCAGTAGCAGTAAGTGAAAGTAGAGGCAGATTCAGGCTTCCAATCGAGCCTTTGTGAGATTGAGCAATGGGTACATTGACGCATAAGGTAGCTGAAATACGCCCCATTTACGCTAACGGCGATCCGCCCCAGCAGCGAAAAGCCATTGAGCGATCCTTCCCGTTCGTGGAAATCAGCGAGATTGCCGAGCGGCAGTCGTGGCGTAAGGACGTGTACCAACCCGTCTACTACATTCACAAGTGGTGGGCCAGGCGACTCAGCAGCGTGTTTCGTGCTATCGTATTAGGGGCCTGCGCTCCTGCGGAAGGCGCGGCTGCCAGAGGGTCAGACGGTGTACTCGATTTGTTCTACAAACCCAGCCGCTTTCCGGATACGCTGATCTACGATCCATTTATGGGAAGTGGGACTACGGTTGGGGAAGCGCACAAACTAGGATGCCGCGTCATTGGGCGGGACATCAACCCGGTTTCCTACTTTATGGTCAAGAATGCACTGAGTACACACGACATCTCTGAAGTACGTCAGACTTTCAAGGCGATTGAAAGGGATGTGAGTTCCAGAATTAAGGCGTACTACAAAGCACGAACTGAGCATTACGGTCTCGTAGACGTGCTCTATTACTTCTGGGTGAAATTTGTTCCCTGTCCTTGCTGTGGTGCACAAGTTGATTTGTTCGATAGCCGTATCTTTGCCAGGAACGCTCGCCCAAGCAAACAACCAGAGGCAAAATCCCTGTGCCCCGCTTGCGAGGCCATCAATTCCACAATGGTATATCAAACAGAAGTCAAGTGTGACCAATGTGGCACATCTTACAATCCCCAGGAAGGTCCAGCGGGCCGGACAAATGCGACGTGTTCCCATTGCCAAAGTGACTTCCCGATCATCGAAGCCGTAAGGACATTGGATCGTCCACCGCATCACCGTATGTACGCGAAGGTGATCCTCAGGCCAGATGGAAGCAAAGAATACCTCCCTATTGACGAGTACGATCAGGCCCTCTACAGAGAAGCATCGGCGGAACTCCGAACGGGTAACTTTGCATACCCTCAGGTGGCGATTGAAGCGGGCTACAACACAGATCAGGTGCTGAATTACAATTACACCCACTGGCACCAGATGTTCAACCACCGCCAACTGCTCTGTCTGAGTATTTTGAGCGAACGGATTCGTAACATTGAGGACGATTCCCTTCGCGCTCTGTTTGCCTGTCTGCTATCAGGATGTCTGGAGTTCAACAGCATGTTCTGTTCCTTCAAAGGAGAGGGGACGGGGGCGGTGCGGCACACCTTTTCCCATCACATTCTAAAACCCGAACGCACACCGTTGGAAGCGAACCTATGGGGAACGCCTGAATCTTCAGGCTCGTTTTCGACCTTGTTCGAGCAACGTATTCTTCGCGCCCTCGAATACAAGGAAAACCCTTTTGAATTACAACTTTCTGATAGGACTAATGGGGGGAGACAGAGCAAAAAGGTGTTCAACATCAATCGGGAGGTGGGAGGCGAGATAGCGTCAGCTTACGACGATTTTCAAAGAGGCGACTTGGGCATCTATCTGTCATGTGGGAGTTCCAGCCACACTGATATTGAAGATGGCGTTGTTGATGCCGTCATAACGGATCCGCCTTTCTTTGACAACGTGCATTATTCCCAGCTTGCTGACTTCTTTTACGTCTGGATACGAGAAATGATGGGCCGTGAGGGTATCTTTCAGGCCGAAACCACCCGCTCATCCGAAGAAGTCCAGCAAACAGACTCTAGACGTTTCACGGACAACCTGATCGCTGTATTCAAAGACTGCCACCGGGTGCTGAAAGACGACGGGCTGCTTATCTTCACCTATCATCACTCACGGCCAGAAGGTTGGTCTGCGATCCTGGAAGCCATCCACGAAGCGGGATTCTATATCGAGGCCACTCATCCTGTGAAATCCGAAATGTCGGTCGCCATACCGAAGCAGCAAGCCAAAAGCCCGATAGACACTGACATCATCATCGTGGGACGGAAACTTGCCTTGATCGAGCCCTTCCCGGAGGTGCCGGTAAACCTGTTCAGCGAGTGCGTTGAGGAAACCAGCGAGATCGTTGAAGCGTTCAACGAGTCGAACAGGAGGTTGAGCTGCAGCGACGTAACCGTCATCATGATGGCCCGCCTGATAACAACCTTGTCCCGAGCGCGCGATCTGGAAAAGATTCTCAGTTACTTGAGCTCTGCCGAGAGGGAGATAGGTGCAGTTGTTGAGGGGGTATGGACACAGCAGAAACCGAGAGAGATGCTCGTGGAAGAACGGCAGATGAGGCTCTTTTAAGATTTAGAGACAAAGCGGCGTTGGCTAACACGGTGTAAATGCGAGGAGGATGAACAAAAGTGGATTCTACGGCTAATGACCGAGTGCTTCTCGTAGCCGAGATGGCAGCCCTGTTGCTGGCCTCGTCTGTGGCAGGATTGGCCATATTGAAGCATCAGCATTAGACGAAATTGTTAGAAAGGAGAAATCTCTGTGGGTTCGGTCAAGAAATGGCGAAGGAAGAAGATCGCCAGGCATAAGCACAGAAAACGATTGAAGACCACTCGTTGGCAGAGGCGAAAGAAGTAAATCCGTGTGAAGCCAGAACTGCCGAGGGGCCGTAAAACGTATTGCGTATTGCGTATTGCGTGAGCCTCAACGGAATACGTAACACGCAATACGTGCCATGTAAAACCTGGATATAGGAGTAACGATGAAGGGTTTGATTCTCAGCGGGGGCAAGGGCACGCGCCTCAGGCCCATCACCTACACCAGCGCCAAGCAACTGGTGCCGGTGGCTAATCGCCCGGTGCTGTTCCGCGTCCTCGACGCCATGGTGGAGGCAGGCATCACCGACATCGGTATCGTGGTGGGCGACACGGCAGCGGTGATCGAGGCCGCCGTGGGCGATGGCTCGGCCTGGGGGGCTAAGGTGACCTATATTCACCAGGAGGCCCCTTTGGGCCTGGCCCACGCGGTCAAGATATCAGAGCATTTTCTCGTTAATGACCGCTTCGTGATGGTTCTGGGCGACAACGTCATTGAGGGCGGTATCACCGCTTTAGTGAAGCAGTTTACCGCCAGCAACTGGAACGCTCAGATCGTCCTCAAGCAAGTGGAAAATCCCCAACAGTTTGGGGTAGCCGAGTTGCAAGACGGACGGATAACTCGCTTAGTGGAAAAACCAAAGCACCCTCCCAGCGACCTGGCTGTGGTGGGCATCTACATGTTCGATCATCACGTCTTCGAGGCGGTCAGGGCCATCCAGCCCTCCTGGCGGGGCGAGCTGGAGATCACCGATGCCATCCAGTACCTGATAGAACAGGGCTATCAGGTCTATCCCTACATTCATGAGGGCTGGTGGATAGACACGGGCAAGATGGAGGACATGCTGGAGGCCAACCGCCTGGTCTTGGAGACCATTGAGCCCCGGACGGATGGCATCGTTGATGCCGACTCCAAGGTCAACGGCAAGGTTGTTATCGAGAAGGATGCTGAGATTATCAACAGCACCGTGCGCGGGCCGGCTATCATCGGGGAGCGAACCAGGGTGGTGAATGCCTACATCGGGCCATACACTTCCATCTACCACGACTGCCTCATCGCCGACTGCGAGATCGAGCACTCCATCGTCATGGAGGATTGCAGAATCGAGGACATCCACCACCGCATCGAGGACAGCCTGATCGGGCGCAACGTGGAGATCGTCCGCTCCCCCGTCAAGCCACGGGCCTACAAGATGGTGTTGGGGGATCATAGCAAAGTGGGAATACTGTAGAGAGGAAGGTGACATGCTGAGTTTACAGGTGAGACTGCGCCACCTGAGGCATCGCGGGGCATCGCCCGCTTGATAGCCTCAGGGCGCTACAAAAGCGTGGATGAGGTTCTGACCGCTGCTACGCGCCAACTTGTTGCCGTTGAGGAGAAGGAAGCCACTATCGAGCCTGTGCCTGTGCGCCTCACGGCCCAGATCGAGTGGTCGGATGGTCAGTGCTGCGCTTATTGCCCAGAGCTTGACCTGGCCACAGCAAGGGACACCGAGGGGGAAGCTCTCACCGACCTGGCGGAGATGGCGGTGGAGTACGCGGAGGATTACCTGGAGGACTTGGCTTTTTATGCCAAAAGCCCCAATCGGGCGGAACATCTCCCATTTATCTTGGCTGTCGCAGAGTGCACAACCGATGTGTACGATGTCGAAGGTGTACGCGAAGAATTCGTCAGGATACTGCGCGGAAAGACAAAGATGACCTTGTGAAGGAGCAACTACAATGTTCCGCTTTGATCGCATCACCTTTGATCCGAACATCATGGGAGGCAGGGCGTGCATCAGGGGCATGCGCATCACCGTTGCCTTGATTTTGAATCTGGTCGCTAACGGGATGACAACTGAGGAGATCATCCGGGCCTATCCATATCTGGAGCCGGAAGATGTCCAACAGGTATTGTGCTACGCCATGGAGAAGATGCAGTGAAGACAACGCTAATCTACGCCGGCATCGCCGGCTACGGCTTTGAGAGCCTGGGCAAGGGGATGGAGGCAGGCTGGATTAACCACGGTCTGGCTCAGCTCGCTGCCTGCGCCAAGGCCCAGGGATTCGAGGTGGACCTCATTGACCTGCGGGGCCTCACGGGCTGGGACGAGTTCCGCACCGAGTTGGAGCAGCGCCGCCCCCACGTCACGGGCCTGACCATGATGAGCGTGGACTACAACCCGGTGACGGAGGCCATCGCCGTAATCAAGGGCGTGGACCCGGCGACTATCACCGTCGTCGGCGGCCCCCACCCCACGCTGGTGCTGGACGAGGTGGCGGCCAACCCCAGGATTGATTACATCGTCACCCACGAGGCGGAGATCACCTTCCCCAGGCTGCTGGCAGCCATCGAGAGGGGCGAGCCGCCGCAGGAGCGGGTGCTGGTCGGGGAAAGGCCCGACCTGGACGCCATCCCCTTCGTGGATCGCGAGCTGTTCCTGGATGAGTGGCACAAGTGCGGCTACGCCGTGGATTCCCCGGAGGTGCCCTTCGTGCCGGAGCTGCCGCCGCCCTTTCTGACTATCATCGCCGGGCGCGGCTGTATCTACAACTGCAACTTCTGCCAGCCCGCCGAGCGCCTCATCTTCGGCCGCTTCCGCCAGCGCAGCGTGCCCAACGTCGTCGAAGAATTGAAACTTTTGCGCGACAAGTACCACTTCGCCAGCTTCATGTTCCACGACGACTGCCTGACCAACGACCGGGAATGGGTGGCCGAGTTCTGCCAGACCTACAAACGGGAAGGATTCACCCAGCCCTTCTTCTGCCAGAGCCGGGCGGACATCATCGTCCGCCACGAGGAGCTGGTCGAGCTGATGGCCGACGCCGGCTGCCGCGGCTACTTCATCGGCTTCGAAAGCGGTAGCGACAGGGTGCTGCGCTTTCTACGAAAGGGCACCACCAGGGAGGTGAACCTGAAAGCGGCCCAAATCTGCCGGAAGCACGGCATCTCCGTCTGGGCCAACTACATGTTGGGCCTCCCCACTGAGACCCAAGAAGAGATGCTAGACACCATCTCCATGCTCAAGGAGATTGATCCCGACTACTACAGCCCGGCCTTCTACACCCCCCACCCCGGCAGTGACCTTTACACCTATTGCATCGAGAACGACCTCTCTCTCATCGCCAGCCACGACCAGTATCGCCGCAACCCCACCGAGACCAAGATCAAGGGCCAGGATCCTGAATTCCTGAACTGGGCCCTGGCGGAGTCCCAGCGCCGCAAGCCCTGGAACGCCTTCAAGCGCTGGGCGCGTCGCAACTGGACGCGCTACGCCAATCCGCGCAAGGCGTGGCAGAAGGCAAAGCGAGTGCTGGTCGGGGGATGAAATGGACAAACTCATCATCACTGTCGCTCCTACGGGGAGTGTGCCCACCAAGGCCCAAAACCCGTACCTCCCAGTGACGCCGCAGGAGATAGCCGACACCGCCTACCGCTGCTGGCAGATAGGAGCCTCCATCGTCCACGTCCACGCTCGCGACGACCAGGGCCACCCCACTCTCGACCCGGCCGTGTTCGCCCGCATCTACGAGCTCATCAGCGGCCGCTGTGACATCATCGTCCAGATCTCCACCGGTGGCCGGGCCGGCATGGACCCGGAAGCGCGGGCCGCAGCCGTGCGTCGCCTCCACCCGGAGATGGCCTCCCTGACCACCGGCTCGATGAACTTCCCCGACCGGGTCTACGAGAACCCTTTCTCCACCATCGAATACCTGGCCCGGGCTATGAAGGAAGCCGGAACCAGGCCAGAGATGGAGATCTTCGAGGCTGGCATGATCGCCAATGCCCAACTGCTGGTGGAGCAAGGGCTGGCGACAGAACCGCTGCATTTCAACTTCGTGCTGGGCTCGCACGGCTCGTTGCCAGCCACCCCCAAGAATCTGCTCTACCTCAGCGAGTTGATCCCATCCGATGCTACCTGGACCGCCTCCGGCCTGGGCCGTTGGCAACTTCCCGTGACCGCACTGGCCCTGGTGATGGGTGGGCACGTGCGCGTTGGCCTGGAGGATAACCTGTATTACCGCAGGGGGGAGCTGGCCAGCAACGAGCAACTGGTGGAACGGATGGTACGACTGGCCGACGAGCTGGGCCGTCCCGTAGCTACACCCGATGAAGCGCGGGCCATTCTTCACCTGACGCCACCCCAGCATACGAGTGACGACTGATGGAGAGTCACGTATTCTACCGCCGCCTTGGCCGTGCTTATCCTGTCGCAGAGCGGGGTGAGGGAATCTATCTGTACGACGCCGCTGGCAAGCGCTATCTCGATGCCTCCGGCGGCCCCGTCGTAGTCAACATCGGCCATGGCGTAGCGGAGGTCGTTCAGGCCATGGCCGAGCAGGCCGGCCGGGTGGCCTACGCCCACGCCGAAATGTTCACCACGCAGGTGCTGGAGGAGTACGCCAGGGCCCTGGCCGAGATCGTCCCCTTACCCGACCCTCGATTCTTTTTCCTCTCCAGCGGCTCCGAGGCGGTGGAGACGGCCATCAAATTCGCCCGACAGGTGCAGATAGACCGCGGCGAACCCGGGCGTTACATGGTCATCAGCCGCTGGCGGAGTTACCATGGGACCACCCTGGGCGCGCTGGCGGTCTCCGGGCGGGCCCATTTGCGTCAGCCTTTCCTGCCCTTGATGCAGGACCTCCCCCAGATTCCCCCACCCTACTGCTACCGCTGCCCCTGGGACCAGAGTTATCCCGGCTGCGACATTGACTGTGCCCAGGCGCTGGAGGCGGCGGTGCGACTGGCAGGGCCGGAAAATGTGGCCGCCTTCATCGCCGAGCCCATCAGCGGGGCCTCGCTGGGGGCGGCTGCACCTCCGCCAGAATATTGGCCTCTGGTGCGGGAGATCTGCGACCGCTACGGGCTGCTGCTGATCGCCGACGAGGTGATGACCGGCTTCGGCCGCACAGGGCGGTGGTTCGCCATGCAGCACTGGGATGTGGTGCCGGACGTGATAGTTATGGCTAAGGGGGCAGCCGGCGGGTACTTCCCCTTGTCCATCACCGCTGTGCGGGGAGAATGGGTGGAGGTCATCAGGAAGGGGCACGGCGACTTCGTCCACGGTGGCACCTTCTCCCACCACGCTGTGGGCGCGGCGGCTGGCCTGGCCGTGCTGCGCTATCTGCAAAAGAATGACCTGGTCACGGCCTCAGCGGTCAAGGGCAAGGCGTTGGGGGAAAAGCTGAGCGCGGCCCTGGGCGATCTTCCCTGTGTAGGCGATGTGCGGGGCATGGGGCTGATGTGGGGTGTAGAGTTCGTCGCCGA
>Ga0194110_10002365_pt1 | contig 23936 bp, 24 predicted proteins | sample TA2Kig1200mmetaG_FD_146192 | JGI IMG/M metagenome (GOLD analysis project Ga0194110, IMG submission 146192) | Freshwater microbial communities from Lake Tanganyika, Tanzania - TA2015032 Kigoma Deep Cast 1200m | ecosystem: Environmental > Aquatic > Freshwater > Lake | place: Tanzania: Lake...
CGGTCGAGGATCACTTGGTAGCGGAGGACCGTGCAGCGGAAATCAACAAGATCAAGGGAACCACTAAGATCTTTCCTCGTGATCTTTCATACTGCTTATTGTTGGACGACGATGCTGTCTACGTCAACTTCGTACGCGACTATGTCGGCTTCCCAAGGTTCTCTGCGAGATTTGATAAGGTAGTTTATTGGGGAGGGACAGTCACTTTTCTGAATTTGCAGTTGGCTTACTATATCGGCTGCCATGAAATATATCTGCTAGGAATGGATCATAGCTACAAAGTGCCATCCTACGCTACAAGTGACGTGATAGTTTCGGGTGAGCCCGATGTGAGCCATTTTCATCCTGACTACTTTGGTCCTGGCTATCGCTACCATGATCCGAAAGTGTGGCGGATGGAACAGTCGTATGTGGTGGCAAGGGAGTTTTTTGAATCCCACGGTGGTAAGATCTATAACGCGACCAGAGGGGGGAAACTGGAAGTATTCCCTCGTGTAGATTTTGATAGCTTGTTTGAGTAGTGAATTCAGGACGTGAGAAGTTGTCAAGCTCAAAGGCTGGCGCACCCATTAAGTTAGCTATTATTGGCTGTGGCGCGGTCACTGAGCTAAGTCACCTGCCAGCAGCGGCAAAGGTATGGAATCTGCAAGTGACTGTGTTGGTGGACAAGAATCGCTCTCGTGCAGAAGCCTTGGGCCGTCAATATGGTGTGCCGCACGTCGCTGAAGACTACACCCAGGTTTGGGACAAAGTTGATGCCGCTATTGTTGCCCTGCCGCATTGTCTGCATGCGCCGGTTAGCATAGACCTGCTGGCTCATGGTGTCCACGTGCTTGTCGAAAAGCCAATGGCCCTTTCAGGCGCGGAATGCGACGCCATAATCCAGGCCGCGGAGCAAGGGCGAACCGTTCTGGCGGTGGGTCTCATGCGCCGCTTCCAGCGCTCAGCCCAGTTCACGAAAGCAATTCTGGATACAGACTGGCTTGGCCACATTGAGTCATTTGATGTACAGGAGGGCTTCGTCTACAACTGGCCGGTGGCTTCAGACTTCTTCTTTCGCAAGGAAGCGGCTGGCGGGGGTGTCCTGATTGACACCGGTGCACATACGCTGGATACGCTGCTCTGGTGGCTTGGCGATTCTGCCTCATTGGAGTATTTCGATGACAACTACGGAGGAGTGGAGGCTGACTGCGAACTCCGTTTGGTGATGAAGTGTGGGGCCACGGGAATTGTGAAGCTGAGCCGCACGCACAATTTGCGCGGGACGGCCATAATTCGAGGTACAAGAGCTACGCTGGAAGTCTCCTTGCATTCGAACCAGGTTAAGCTGCGTCCAACTGGGATGGCATTTGACGTTGTTGGTCACGTGCTGCCTGATTGGCCACAGGCTCAACGTGAACAGTCCTACGTGGATCTGATATCGGCGCAACTGACAGACTGGCTGAATGCCATCAGAAGTGGACATTCCCCAGCCGTTCCTGGTGTGGAGGGGCGTCGTTCTGTCGAACTGATTGAAGCTTGCTACGCACAACGAAAGCCATTGGTGCTACCTTGGATGGCGCCTGGCATGATGAGATCCAGCGCAGCAATTGGTGAGGTTGCTCGATGAACTTGGGCGGAAGGAAGGTTTTGGTTACAGGCGGTACTGGTTTCATCGGCGGCCGGCTGGTCGAAAAGCTGGTACTGGAATGTGATGCGCAGGTGCGCGTCTTGGTGCGCAATTTCGCCCATGCAGCCCGCATTGCCCGCTTCCCGATCGAGATGGTGGGCGGGGACATCACCGATGAGGTAGCCGTCCAAAAGGCCGTTTTGGGATGCGACACCATTTTCCATTGTGCCCATGACTTCGCCGGAACAAGGCATCAACAAAAGCGGATGGCGGTCCAGGGTATCCGAAATGTCAGTGAAGCAGTGCTGCAGGAGGGCGTGCCACGCATGATCCATGTGAGTACGTTCTCTGTCTACGGCCCGACGGCGGATGGCGACTTGACTGAGTCCTCACCCTGGCGGCGGCCGGGCGACCTGTACACGCAGACGAAGCGGGCGGCCGAGCGTCTGGTATTGGACCTGCATCGGCGGGAGGACCTTCCGGTGGTGGTGTTGCAGCCGACGATTGTCTACGGCCCGTTCTCTAAGTCCTGGACGATTGCTGTTGTTAACGACTTGAAAACGGGGCTGGTGCCTCTTGTTAACGGTGGCGATGGCTACTGCAATGCAGTGTACGTTGATGATGTCGTTGACGCAATGATCCTCGCCGCCACTCAGCCTGATGTGCTGGGAGAGACCTTCTTGATTTCAGGGGAGCAGCCAGTTACCTGGAAGGAGTTTTACAGCGCCTTCGAAGCCGCAGCCGGGATCCGCGCCACGGTTGCTATGTCCGAGGAGGAGCTACGGAAAGCGTCGAGAGAACAAGCCCGGCTCTCGAACGTGATCTTTGAGCTGCTCACCTTGGTGCGCCAGCCAGAAGTCGTCTCACGATTCGTTATGTTGCCCGCTATGCGGGGCTTTCTTGACATCTTGAGAGATCACCTGGAGGAAGAGCGCTGGGAATCTCTAAAGTCGCGAGTATTAGGGAATGCTTCCTGGGATCACCGACAGACCTCGGGATCAATCAAACAGATACATGTTCCTAATGCAACTCGACTAGCGCTTTACCAATCTAAAACACGGGTGAGGATAGATAAAGCCCGCAAACGGTTGGGTTATGTGCCGCAGTTTGACTTTGAGCACGGTATGGAACTCACAACTCGCTTCATCCGCTGGGCAAATCTGGCATGAGAGTATCCTCAAGCACATCTCGTAGATTGGAGATATCACGTTAAGGAGTGTCGAGTGGAATGGAGCGCGATATTACAGCTATTATCTGTACCCATAATGGTGCTGCCTACTTAGGAAGAGCATTCCAGTCCTTAATTGACCAGACTCTGCCTCGGGATCGATATGATATCATTGTAGTCGATAATGCCTCTACCGATGGGACATCATCACTTATTGAATGCCACGCACGCCAGTATGACAACTTGAGATACGTCTATGAGCCGCAACTCGGGCTGTCTTACGCTAGAAATCGGGGAGTTCAAGAGGCCCAGACGCCTTTTGCGGCCTTCCTTGACGATGACGCTGCTGCGGACGAGCAGTGGCTAGAAAGTTTACTCCAGAGATTAGACGAAGCTGGTGCTGACGCAGTGGGTGGACCATCCAGATTGGTGTGGGAAGCCGGTCCCCCAGATTGGTTGCCCCGATCCTACTGGACTTACTTTAGTTACTTGGACATGGGACCTGAGGCGCGGTCCATCCGATTTCCGGAATGTCCCTTCGGAGTCAACATGGCATTCAATAAGTCGTCTTTGCTTAAGGTAGGAGGTTTTCCTGTCTGTCTAGGGCGATCAGGGCAAAATCTCACGAGTGGCGAAGAAACGGCGGTCTTTTGGATGATGGACAGAGCGGGTATGTCGATCTGGTACGAGCCGAGGGCCTCGGTAGCGCATTTCGTGTCAGGATCAAGGGCCAATCGTGGATATCTTATTCGAAGGCAGGAGTTCCAAGGATTCAGCCAAGCTATCTTCCAGATCCATATCCAGAAGCAACGTAAATTCTACATGTTTTACAGGCTTTCGAGATCCCTGGCTGGACTCTTATTTCTTGACATCCCGCGAAACCTAATAGTCAGTGATGCCACCGGCGGGCTTGAAGCACGGGCAACTATGGCTTCTCGGGTCGGGTACATCCGAGGTATCGTTCAAGCTATGTGGGCAGGGCGTCGCTCGCAATCTATGCAGTAGCAGGGGAGGAGCTGCCCGCATCGGTTGTGGCGGACTGGTTCGAACTCCTCTATGCTGAGGCCCTGCGAGACCAGGAACTTCGGCGGCAAGAACAGGGGAAAGGGTGTGGAGAGGGTTGTAATTATCACCGACTCTGACTTCAGTTGGTTGCCCTTGGAGGCTAACCTTGCAGTCGTGTTATTCCGCGAAGGGTATCTCGTAGATATACTCCACATGCGAAATGAGAAGCAGGCGGTTGAGTTGGAGTTCGGGTTGCCAGAGTACGTGAAGCTACATGCCATTGCGGACAATAGTAGAAAGAGGGGTGGAAAGATCGGAGTTGCCTGGTTAATGTTGTGGTTTTTACTACGGTCTCTCTTATACCGCGGTGTGGCAACCTGCTGTAATCGTGGGTTGGAACTGGTTGGGCTTTGCCGTCGCCTACCTATGTCGCTTCGTCTGTAAGTCGCCTATTGTTGTATACCACTCCCAAGAGTACTACTCTCGCGAGGACGCGCCTAAGAGTCCGCTGAAAGCGTTTGAACTGCGATATGCAAAGCGAGCTGATATAGCGTCATGTCCAGAGGAGAATCGCGGTCGTTTGATGTATGAGGAGTTAGGCTTATCAGAGATGCCTTTGATCGTCATCAACACGCGATTGTTTTCCCCGATGAGTCAAAGTGACCGTCTCCAAGTTGCCATGAAACAAAAGGGAGTGAAAGCAGGTAGGATCGTTGTTCATAGCGGTGCTGTGGTGGAGTATTACTTTGTGGCGGAGCTTGATGCTAGGTACAGCTTACCTTTTTGTACCGCACGTGGTTGCCAAGCATCGGATCGATGTGTACGCTGCTGCTGGTACGTGTAGGGGATACCTCAGTCTGGCGCGGCATCGGAAGAGCTTCCTTGCATGAGCATCCAGCATTCTGTTCCAATCTCGGTTCGCATCATTGCCCCCGGCCGGGATTTCCGCTACCAGGCGAAGCATCCAATAGATATGGCTGAGGTCCTGACAAGCCACGGATATCGGGTTGAACTTCTGGCTCCCATGCCGCCCAAGGTGGTAGCGATCCATGCTGGGCGGGGTTTTCGAATCGTCCCCCTCCCACCTTTGTTATCGCATATCTGCCCACAACTCGCCAGCGCGGAGATGTTGGGGCTAAGCTTGCTGCGTGGAATGCCGCGGGTAGATGTAACCATCGGCGTAGACCCTCCTGGCTTTATGGTAGCGCATTTGCTCAAGCGCCTGGGCCGCACAAGGCTATTGGTCTACTATGCCATCGAGCTATGCCTGCCGGAGGAAACACCCAGGCAGGAGACGGTGCGCTATCAGGCCCGCAACATTCGAGACGCTGACCTTATCATCACAACAGGTGAACATCGGGCCAAGGTGATGGAGGAGCGGTTCCGGCTCTCAAAACTCCCAATGGTCGTTCACAACTCATTTGTGCTGACCGAAGCTGTAGCAAACCCGTGTCTCCGTGAGACCCTGGTCGAACGTGGGTTTCATCCAACAGAACATCTGGTCATCTACCATGGGGGACTCTCAGAAGGAAATGCCATCCCGCAGATCATGCAATCCGTGGCTGATTGGCTGCCCCAAGCTGGGCTCGTGTTAATCGGTTTTGGCGATCCGGGCTTCATTGCATTGCTTCCCTCTCTAGCACGTGAGTTCAGCGTCGCTGACAGAGTATTTTACTTCGGAACAATTCCGCCTGGTTCCTATAATCTGTTCCGGCTGACCGCTGGTGCAAGCCTGGGTCTTGTGCTGAAAACGTATCGCAGCAAGATTATGAATGACGTCTACTATACACCAGGCAAGCTGCTAGAGTACGCTGCCATGGGTCTCCCCGTGATTTGTTCAGATCAGGTATCTCTACGATTTGTCGAAGATGAAGGATGGGGACTATGTGTCGATCCAGAAGAACCGTGCGAGATTGCTGGGGCGGTGAACGAGATTCTATCCAATCCCCAGCGGCGGGCTCAGATGGGTGCCACCGCACGCAGAATGTTCGAGGAGAAGTATCATTTCGAGAAGCAACTGGAGACGGTATTGGCGCACTTGCAGGAACTGCTAACAGGTCAGCTAGCTGAGGCTTGGTCATAATTCGTCAGGCGGCTTTAAGGAATGCCTTCAGGCCTACCCGCAGATCTAGACCGTGCTCAAAACGGTATAGCAATGCCAGTTGGTAGACAAAGATCGCTCCTAAAACGAATCGCTTTGTGTTCACTAGGCCTTTGGTCGGCACTTGACCATGGGCATCGAAGATGCCTTTGAATTGCTCGTTGAAGTTCTCTATCGCCAAGGAGCGCAATTTGTGGAACATACGACGGACTTCCACCCCTGGGCCGGTGTGCGGATAACGCCCATACTGGGTGGTGACCAGAATCTGCCCGGCTTCTTCACACACCTGTTTCACGTTCGGCGCATTGTAGTGACGATCACCCAATAGGAAGCGTACGTCAGCGGGCAATTGGCGCACCAGACCTGGGGCTTGTTCATTATCGGCCATGTCCGCAGGAGTCAGTTCGGCCGCCAAAGGTATCCAGACGGCAGCCACCGTGGTCACAACGTGCAACTTCCAGCCATAAACCCAACCATGCCAGCCCGATTTGGTCCAACCGGCCTCCGTATCAATGGAGGTATGGGGCACGATGCCTTGCTCACGGTCCTTCTTGTGCCAGACGCCGCCCTTGGCCTTCAATGCCGTGCTGTCAATGGCCGCAGCCCGGCCGCACGTAGCCCAAGGCTCAATCAAGGCCACCAGATATCGTCCCAGACAGCCAATCTGGGCTGGTAGACTATCAGGTAGGGCTTTGAGGCGCCGTTCCCAGGTGCGCCGGGTGGGATAGCGTCCCTGTTCGGTCATCAAAGCGTGCAAGGCTTGCATCTCAGCCGTCGGTTCTTCCAAGACGGCGAGGAGTTCATGCACTTTGTGTAGGTGGCGCACGATCATGATGACCAGGGCTTTCAAGAACAGGCGATCAGAGTAGAATCTTGGGTGCCCGCGCTTTCGTTTCGCTGGTGGTGGAGGCGTGGGGATCCGATCCACCAGTTTGACCAGGGTGACAAGAAGCGGCTCTTGTGGTATCATAGGGTTGCCTCCGTGTTAGAGTGGTATGGCAACCTCTATGATACGGCGGTAGCCGCGTTAGGTCAAGCCCTGGCGCGGCTTATGATTTATGACCAAGCCTCAGCTAGCTAAGCCGGCCACCCTAGTGACACGGACTACCGAATGACTACCGCGAGCCGACTCGCTGCTTTGTATTCCCATCCAGCGCAGTACTTCGCACCGCTCTTGCGTGCCCTGGCTGCTTGACCAGAGATTGACTTAATGGTTTACTCTTGTAGCTGGTACGGATTGGACGGGAGTTATGATCCGGGGTTTGGGCAGTTTTTCAAAGGGATGCTGGTAGGATTGATGGCCATCGCTCTAAGTGCAGTGCTGATAGATTCAGTAAGGGTGATAGTGCGTCGGTTGCTACTTCTCTGTGTTTTGTTTTCCCTGGTGGTAAGCCTGAATGTTACGAGCTTATCCAGGATTTTCTCCCACAATTTGGGGCATGTAGCACTTGTGGGCTATCTTTCGAGAGGAGATCGGCAACAATTAGTGGTAGCTTCCGGGTATTTTCACTATCCAACCGTACGAGGAGCAAGTGGCGGTCCTGCGGCATGGCGTCTGGCCTACATCCTTTTCCATTTGGGGGAGTATGAGGCGGCTGCTGATTCCTTGAGCCAGGCCCGGTCGCAAAACCGGCCTGAATTCCTATTGCCGGAGCAGTCAGGCGAGTACCATGTTCTTCGCGCCATCTTGGCAGAGCGGAACCAAGACTGGCCTCTGGCACTGCTTGAGTACCGTATGGCGCTTGCTCTGGCGCCTAGACCGTGGGATCTGGTATTGTATCAGCGGTATTATCATGTTCTGGCATACAGTTCGGACTCAAAAGGGCAGGAGGTAGCAAGACAAATCTTGGGGTACCTTGGAGGTCTCACAGTTCTTGAGCCCACCGGTATCTTGATTAGCGACTGGGCTGGAGACAATCAGCCCCCATACGCAGTTGAAGGTATGGCGAAGGGCTGTTGGATACTCTCCAGTTTCAGGTATGATCAACAGGCTCTAGAGTATGGCCCCTTGGTGCCTATGCAACTCATTTGGCGAAGAGTTGCAACCGAGGCTGGTATGAATTCCAAAGATTCCTCACTGATTGATGGTCGTTCCGTTCAATCCATCTTGGGAATAAACCTGGCTCCTAATGCAGGCTTTGAATGGGATGGGCGAACAGGGACCTATTACCCTCTTGGCTATACGGAAAGCATCTATCAAGACAGTCTGAGCAATCATGTGCTTTTATCAGAGAGGCGAGCGGGGCGATTTACAACGGTTGCATCTCTGCGTAACGATCCGCTGCATATCTATTCGAGTTACATCTCAAGAACGATCCCTGTCAGACGAGATCTTGCATACCTTCAGGCAGGGTGGATGCGCAGTGAAGGAGGATTGGCTTATTTGGGAAGACATTGGATGGACAATGAACTGAATTCGACGCCACTATATACGTACGTGAAAGGGACTCTTTCGGATCGTGAATGGAAACTATATGCCAGTCTTGTGAAACCACCCCAATCCGCAGGTGGCGCGGTACTATGGCTTCTCAACTTTGATGCCACCGGAAATGCATACTTTGATGACCTGTTATTCGTGCCCTTGCAGATTCCCCCGTGCTAGCCGGCCAGGACGGTAGTACATGTCATTAAGAGAACTCTTGCAATCCCACTATGCCGAGATGCTCAGAACCACGCTCTCTCAGGGCACACCAGATATTCCAGAGCATGTCCGGAAGTTTTTTGTCAACCTCACAGGTTTTGAAGCGATCTGGTTTGTTCGCAAGATGGTTGGGGATGCTCAGCGAATCTTGGTTATTGGTGATCTAGGTGGGCGCGACTATTATTCATTACGCTTATTAGGAAAAACAGTATATGTGCTCGATATCTCTACCCAACCAGACATTAGGCACTTGGTTCTTGGAGATGTCACGAAACCACTTCCATTTCCAGATGAGAGTTTTGATGCGGTTGTTGTCGGTGAAGTTCTTGAACATCTTATCGAAGATCATGTCGCCCTACAACTGCTGCGGCGGGTTCTGAAGAGCAATGGGCAGTTGATTGTGACGGTGCCGTGTATGCATGACATCCCAGAATACCACGTACGTGTCCACACTCCCAAAACCATATGCCGGCTCTTGCGGGCAAGCGGGTTCGAACCGGAGACCTTGGTTCAGAGAGGTGGATTGATCTCATTCGACGGTCTGCCTTTCATGGTACTATTTCATGGAATCAATCTCTTGGCGTACACGATCGCCAAGCGTACTTTCTATAAGCAGTTATTGGAAACGCTCGTCAAGATAGACTGGCAGATTGGTCTGGCTGGCTGGCGTATTCTCCGGTTCTCTCGGTGCTGGGGGGCATATGTACTTTGCCGTAAGGGGAATGTGGTAGATTTCCGCCAGTTGAACGTGGAAGAGTTTAGTGCTTGATCGGCTCCAGCTTCGCCATACGCACATTATTCTTGAGCCAAGGCAGGTATCAATTGCCGGCTGTACGAACGGATTGTAACTTGGGTTTGGACTGGTCTTCCTGCGCTAAGATCCTCAGAATTGGTTGAGTGAGGCCACAGGGGTGGAGATCGAAAATGGATGTAGTTGGACCCAAGGTTTCGGAACCGAGTGTAGTAGTATCTTCTCACGGGCGTTATCACCTTTTTGATCTGGCACGTTATCTAATGCAAGAAGGTTTCCTGGCCTCCTTCTATACTGCCTACCCTTGGTTCAAAGTCGACCGGGATTTGCGTTCCAAAACCTATTCCCATGGATGGTTAAAAACAATAGAGATGGGCTTGGTGCGCGCCGGCTTGAATGAATTATCAGGGCATCTAACATATCCTATGATGGTAGACTTTGACCGTTTTGTCGCGCAACATCTACAACAGGGCGATGTGCTCATCGCTTTAGATGGTGCGGCTCTTCTAACCTTCCAACGCGGGCGTGAATTGGGAATGAAACTGGTGTGCGACCGTGGGGCGGCGCATCCGGCTTTTCAGGAACAAATCTTGTCAGAGGAACATGCTCGTTGGAGTATCCCTTTTCATCGAGGCGACCAGCGAATCATGGAGCGAGATCTAGCCGAATACGAGATAGCAGATGCCATTACCATCCCCTCAAGATTTGTGCAGCGTACTTTCCTGGCTCAAGGGGTGCCTGAGGCGAAGTTACATATTGTCCCTTACGGAGTGAATTTGAGCTTGTTCAGGCCGTTGCCAAAGGAAGATAACACCTTTCGCGTTCTGTTTGTTGGATCAAAAACCTTCACAAAAGGTTTACCTTATTTGCTACAGGCAATGTCCTCGGTGAAGCTTCCTGGATTTGAATTGATGCTTATCGGAGGTGGTGCTAACCGCTATATGAAACCAGTTGTGTCACGTTATGCTACAGATTTCAAGGATATGGGGTTTATTCCACGCGCCCAACTAGCATACTACTATTCCCAAGCGAGCGTTTTAGTACTACCCTCCGTGCTAGAGGGTCTCAGCTTGGTAATGGCGCAAGCCATGGCTTGCGGCTTGCCGGTGATCGCCACCACAAACACCGGCGCAGAAGATCTATTTACGGATGACGCTGAAGGGTTTATTGTTCCAATCCGTGACCCGCAAGCAATTCGGGATAAAGTTCTCTACCTTTATGAAAACCCTAAGGTGCGAGATCGGATGGCGCAAGCTGCTCTGCAGCGAGTAAAGACGATTGGAGGATGGAATAGTTATGGCACAAAGGTTGTGGCCGTTTGTCAAGAGGTGTTTCGACAAGGAGCGAACTGATGTTGGATCAAGTGCAGGATTTGCCAAAGCTCAGTAGGAAGGAAAGCGAATAGTAATGACCCTTCTGATTTCTCTAGGTTCGTTTCTCCTAGGACTATTCGCCCTTCGTCGTATCTATGTGCTGGAACGATCGGCTGCTTCGTCCCCGTTACAGTTGGCCTTTGTGTACTTCCTGCCGCAGCATATCGCTTTCAGCTTCGCTGTACTCCTTATGGCGGTTTTCGACCAAGGTTACTCGTATTTGACCCTCCACGGCAGTTTCTCTTTTATGGACGGTGTGGTCCGGTTGCAGCTTGTCAATTTGGTGTCTTTATATGCTGGTCTTGTGGGCGTCAGGATAGCAGTCATTGGGCGGCAACCAGCTAATAGACGACAAAATATACTGCCGCCCAGCGAGGAGAGCGGGTTGCCTTCCAAGGTATTGACGGGTGAGAACCGAGCCCTCTGGATAAGGGTTTGTTACATATCTCTGGCTTTTCATGCTTTCATTACTGGCCTGCAATGGTATGACGCATACAACGGCCTTCCGACAATGTTAATATATCCTATTCAAGTACTAGCTCCGATAGTACTCGCCACTTTTTATTTTTGGGGGCGCTGGTGGCCGCAGGCTGGTCATGAACGGCTGGTGTTCATTACGTATGTTTCAGTATTTGGTTTAGTGCAACTGGTCTCTGGAGGCCGCGGGACCTTCCTTGCCGGGGTACTCCTCTTTGCTATAGGGTACTTGCAGGTACGAGATTGGCGCTTGCGGCGACACGAGCTCGCTGTGATTGCAGTTTGTGCAGTTCTACTGCTCTGGCTGATCACAATCAGCGAGAACGTGCGATTGCTGAATCCAGGTCGCCGGCCAGCAGACATGGCGGAATGGTTGACGCGGGGTGGGCAGCTCCTCGGCGGTGTTGGAAGCAGTGGTCAGGGAGTTGAATCGTTTAGCTATGCAGTATTCAGGTCTGCCGCCAGCATGACCTCGTTTTCCCCTTTGGACGTCGTGGCACGGACACCCGAAGACATTTCGTACGCGGGTTGGAGCGAAGATGACTGGTATTTGCTCTTCAAGGGCTTGCTGCCGGAGTTCGGGATGTCGCAAGTCGTAACGGCAGGAAATAAGGGCCCGATCGATCTGGGCGAGTATGGGTGGCTATCAGACCCAAGATATGGGAATGCTGCGCCGATGACATTTCTCGCTGATTCCTGGCGGCGCTTCGGGATATTTGGGGTTATTGTGGCGCACTTCGTTTGGGCTATGCTCCTAGCCCGGTTTTCACTTCTAGTCGGGCAGCGCGGTTTCAGTATATATCGTCTGATCTTTGGCGGCTCCCTAATTGCGGTCACCTATCACTTCTTCTTGTGGGACATTCTCCAATTGGGTTCCTTCCTGCCGCGCAGAGTCATTGTGTGTCTCATCTACACCACCGTTGTGTACGCTGTATACTCCATCCAGGCTCATCGTGGTCGCAAATTGCACCGAATTGATATTGGTGCCCCCGCCTCAAGCGGGGATGGTTATGCTACACCAAGAGGAGGAGGTTCATGAAACTCTTTGAAGAGATTGTGAGCGATGGCAAAGTTCTTGCCTATATCATTCGCGCGTCAACGCGTCCAGAGCGGACCACCTTCCTAACGCCTCCTGAGTTCAAACAACAGGTTGGCTTTGTGGTTTATCCACAGGGAGGCGAGATCGGTAGGCATGCGCACCGGCCGTTGAGGCGTCACCTGGAGGGCACTTCCGAAGTGTTAATCGTCCGATCCGGCCGTTGTGAGGTGGACCTCTACAGCCCCTCCCACGAGCTTGTCGCCACACGTGAGTTGGGGCCGGGCGACGTTGTGCTGTTGGTGGATGGGGGACATGGCTTCCGGATGTTGGAAGACACAGTGTTTCTAGAGATAAAACAAGGGCCCTATCCGGGTGTAGAAGAAGAAAAGGAGCATTTCTAGTATGACTCCAATGATTCCCGTCAACGAACCCCTTTTGGGTGAACGTGAAGCAGAATACATGATGGAATGTTTGCACACGGGGTGGATTTCTTCGGCTGGGCGTTTCATAGCGGAGTTTGAATCTCGTTGGGCTGAGTATTGCGGAATGCGTTACGGTGTAGCCGTGAGCAATGGCACCGTGGCGTTGGAAGTAGCCGTCCGCTGTCTTGATCTGCAGCCGGGTGCCGAGGTGATCATGCCCACCTTCACCATAATCTCGTGTGCGCAGGCCGTTGTATACGCAGGGGGCGTGCCTGTCGTAGTAGACAGTGGTCCGCGCACCTGGACGATGGACGTAGGCCAGATCGAAGACAAGATAACTGCCCGCACTCGAGCCATTATGCCGGTACACATCTACGGCCATCCCGTTGATATGGACCCAGTACGAACGCTCGCCAAGAAGTACAACTTGAGAATCATTGAAGATGCTGCCGAGGCACATGGTGCCGAGTATCACGGGCAGAAATGCGGAGGCCTTGGCGATATCTCTTGCTTTAGCTTTTATGCCAACAAGATTATCACCACAGGTGAAGGTGGCATGGTATTGACCAATTCAGCCAACTATGCTGAGAAAGCGCGTTCTCTGCGCAATCTATGCTTCCGGCCAGAGCGCCGTTTCTATCACACTGAGCTCGGCCACAACTATCGCCTCACCAACCTGCAGGCAGCGATTGGGTTGGCCCAATTAGAACGAATTGATGAGCTAGTGACGCTCAAGCGCAGAATGGCAGCCGTTTATAACGAAGGTTTAGGAAGAGTGCCTGGATTGACCTTGCCGGTGGAAGAACCGTGGGCGACCAATGTATATTGGATGTATGGTATCTTGCTCGATGAAACGCTTGGCTTTGACGCAACGGATTTCGCGCAGCGGCTAAAGAAGAGGGGCGTAGATACCCGACCGTTCTTTTTGCCTATGCACCAACAACCTGTCTTTCACCGAATGGGCCTGTTTCCACGAGGCGAGGCTTATCCTGTGGCGGAAAGACTGGGGAAATACGGGCTGTATTTACCATCTGGCCTTGCCATCACGGATAGCCAGATCGCTTACGTCTGTGACGTGGTTAGATCTGAGCTGACCGGTTAAGAAGTCAAGCCGGGTGTTGCAGTCCAAGTACGCGGAGGAGTCCCCACTATGTGGACCAAGCTACTGAGATCAGCCCAGAGGGCGAATCAAGTCCTTCGGACCGAGGGGCTTGGTGCTCTCATTGCCAAATCGTTTGTGCATTTGACGCGCATCGTATATACGGATGACACCTATTTGGTTTTCGAGCACACCTTGGAGCACACAGATTTTGGCGATCTTGCGCCCAAGGGTATCGAGGCGGATCTGAAGGTCATCTGCTCGCCAGAGGAGTTGGCAGCTTTGTCTGCCGAAGGCTATGACTTTTCTCGCCTGGATCTCACGCGCGCTAGTATGCACCTTTCAAGACAAGGCATGCTTTTCTGCGTTTTTATCTATGGTAGAGTGGCTCATCAGAGCTGGGTCAGCATGAACCGCGATACGGATATCGATCCGATTGCATCGCATGTCAACTATGAAGGCTGTGCCTATATCGGGGCTTGTCAAACTTGGCCAGAATATCGGGGGCTAGGTTTGTATTCTTATACCTTGTCTGAGATATGCAAGGTGTTAAAGGCGGATGGATTGTCGAAAGCTATGCTGACCATTGCACCCGACAACAGGTCGTCCATTGCTGGAGTAACTAAAGCGGGATTCCGCCAAGAGGGAAAAGGTCGGTTTGTGCGATTGCTGACTTTGAGTTATTGGCGAGCAGATAGAAAACCTGAAGGAGTACAGGAGATGAAATATGCAGACTGAGGATATAAAGGCACGGTTCCCCCGAGGAATCGTCCTGTTCCACGAGGCGCTCATCAATCCGGGAGGCGCAGAAAGATTAGTTGTGGAAGAGTATCGCCATCTTCGAGCAAGGGGGGTCGCGACTCGCTTGATTTCTTTCTATGCCGAACCACGGGCTTTGTATGGTGTGGAGCTCCCTGATATTGAGATTATCCCGCGCAGAAATCTCATAGATGGCATTCTGCAACTGAGAAGGCGTCTTGTGGAGCTTAGTCCTGACCTTGTGATCGTGGCCTCCGGGCAGCGAGATCTATATTTGGCAACACGCTTCTGCAAGATTCCCTATTTATTGCATCAACATGAGCCGCCGTACAAAGACTTCGCCATGAATCGCCAGGTCATCCTGCCGCTGGTGTATCGCCGTGCTATCAAGGAGATCAGAAGTTGGGTGTGGGTGTATGGGGATAGGCACGTCCCGGTTCCCCTGCCCGCCCTATCAGCATTCCGGCGAGCATGGCTAGAGGCGATGTCGCTTCTCGACTGGCTGATTATCAGAGAAGCAAGGGCTGTTACAGTTCTTTCCGCCAGGGCAGCGCGAGAGGTAAATTTGCTTTACGGAAGAGGGGCAACATCTTTACGGGGAGCTTTGACCCGAGAGATTTTCTGTCATGAAACAAAAAGATCTCTCAAAGAGAACCTCGGCTTGGGCCAGGGAAGAGTAGTCTTAAGTATTGCTCGTCTCGACCGCGTGAAGCGACTCGATATGGTCATTCGCGCCTTTGCACGGGTAATATCGCAGGTTCAAGATGCCTATCTAGTCATAGGAGGCATTGGACCCGAGGAGAAAGAGCTAAAGGCTCTAGCTAAGGACTTGGGGCTAGACGGGAAAATCGTCTTCTTGGGTTTTGTTCCGGAGAACGAGTTGTGGGATACGGTTGCCACATGTGACGTGTTTGTTTGCGCGGAATGGACTGATTTCGATATTGCCCCCTATGAGGCGCTCGCGTTGGGAAGACGTGTCGTATGGTCATCGGAGATGGAGACAGACGAGGAGCTTTCGCAAGGTGAATACGTATTTGCTGCTGATCCGACCGTGGAGGGATTTGCTGAGGGGATCGTTAGCGCTCTGCAAGCGACAGGTCCTAACGGCCTGAGCTTGCGTGATCATCTCGAACGGTACACGTGGGACAATTATGTTAGCCAAGTCTTGCAGTTGGCGGCACAGTGCATTTCAGGCAAAGCTTGAGCAGCCATGAGGTATTTTTACACCGGGGATCTATCGCCTATTAGTTATGCTGAAACCCGTCGCCAGCTTCTCATCGGGATGGGACGAGAAGTCGGTTCCCTAGATTATATCCCCTATCTCTATTCGGGCAGCAGAAAGCTAGGCCATCTGCAGCAAGTGTTGGGAATGGGGCCAGGTATATGGCGATACAATCACGATTTGCTCACCATGGCGGTCAAGTATCGCCCCGATGTTGTCTGGGTGGATAAAGGCACCGCCATACAGCCGTCCACGCTTCAGGCCATCAAGCGAAGAACTGGCGCGATCTTTGCCGTCTACAATACCGATTATCTTGGCTGCAACAAGCATCCTTGGTGCCTGCACTTGGCCGGTATCCAGAACTACGACTTCTATTTCACTAGCAACCGTTTGAATGTACAACTCATTAGCGATCTTGGTGTAAGGAACGTGTTTCTGATACCACTCGGCTATGATCAAGAAATTCACAAGCCGGGTCCAGTGACCAGGGAGGAGGCCACGCGGCTTGGCGCTTCGGTGGGCTTCATTGGACATTGGGAGCCTACAACGGAGGATCTGATCCTGCGGCTACTGGAATTGGGATTACCCCTGCGAGTGCGGGGCACCCAGTGGCATCACGCCAGAAACAAGAAACGTCTGGCCGGGACGGTAGAGCCACACCCGGTCTATCAGGTTGAATATGCCCAAGCCATCCTTACAACCAAGATAAACCTTGGCATCAATTCCGTGCAGAACAAGAATCAATCCTCCGGTCGGTCTTTCGAGATTCCGGCCGTCGGCGGATTCCTGCTAGCGGAACGTACACTTGAGCATCAGGCCATGTACGTGGAAGGTAAGGAGGCAGAGTTCTTTGCTTCGGCGGAGGAACTTGTTGAGAAGGCTAATTACTACCTTGAACACGAGGCGGAACGCCAACAGATTGCCGAACGGGGTCACGAACGCTGCATCAGCGGCGGCTATTCTTTCAAAGAAATAATGGCAAACATGGTTCAAACCGTTGAGCAGGCTTGCGGATCGGGTTGACTGCGGACGCTTATACTTCCTCTCCCGGACTATTGGAGACGATGAACGTGAGAAGGTTCTGGACAGTTGGTGGTAAACAGTAATGGCCCTTTGCTTGGTGACCGGTGGCGCCGGGTTCATCGGCTCTCATACAGTGGATCTACTGCTGCAGAAGGGCTACGAAGTGCGAATTCTTGACAACCTGCAACCTCGCGTACACCCGCGCGGCAAACCAGCATGGGTCCCCAAGGAGGCTGAGTTTGTCCAGGGTGATGTGAGCAGGCGCGCGGACTTGGCTAAAGCCTTGCAGGGAGTGGACTATGTCATCCATCTGGCTGCCTACCAAGATTACCAGCCGGATTTCTCTATCTTTATCCATACGAACGCCGAAAGTGCGGCGTTGATCTTTGAACTCATCGTTGAGGCGGCTCTGGCCGGCCGCCCGCTGCCGGTACGTAAGATTGTCTTCGCCTCGTCCCAGGCGGTGTGCGGAGAAGGACTGTATCGCTGCCCAGAGCACGGCCTTCTGACCCCGCCGCCGCGATCGGTGGCCCAGTTGCGCAAAGGCGACTGGGAGTTGCACTGCCCACACTGCGAGCGGACCATGACTCCTGAATTGATCCCGGAGACTGCGGTCAGCCCGGGCACCGCCTATGGCATCTCCAAGTACGCCATTGAACTCCTGGCCGACCGTCTGGGCCGGCGTTATGGCGTCCCCACCGTCTGCCTGCGCTACACCTACGTCCAGGGTCCGCGCAACTCCTTCTACAACGCCTACTCTGGTATCGCCCGGCGCTTCGCCCTGCGCCTGCTCCACGGCCTGCCACCCATCATCTACGAGGATGGCCAGCAACTGCGCGACTACGTCAATGTCCGTGACGTGGCCCGAGCCAACGTCCTGGTCATGCAGGCCCCCGGAGCCGATTACCAGGTCTTCAACGTCGGCGGCGGCCGGGCGGTCACTGTCCTGGAATTCGCCCGCATTATGCTGGATGAGTTCGGGAGTGAACTGGAGCCCCTCATCCCCGACGAGTTCCGCCTCGGCGACACCCGCCACACCGTCTCGGATATTTCCAAGCTAAGAAGCCTGGGCTGGGAACCCACCATCCCAGTGGAACAGAATGTGGCCGAGTACGTGGCCTGGATCAAGGAGCAGCGGGGCACGCGCGAATATCTAGAAGAGGCAGAGCGGGTGATGAGGGAGCAGGGGGTGGTGCAGCAAGTAGAAGGGGGGAGAGGGTGAGGGGGAGAGGGGGAGACAGGGTGAGGGTCTCCGTGTCTCCTGGTCGCCTTGTCTCCTTGTCCCAAAAGGTGGCTATCGTCACCGGCGCCGGGCGGGGGATTGGGCGGGCTATTGCTCTGGCTTTCGCTGGGGAGGGAGCAAGCGTCGTTGCGGTTTCCAGAACGCTATCAGAAGTTGAAGAGACCATGACTCAGGTGCAAACTCTGGGGGCCCAGGCACTGGCTGTCCAGGCGGATGTATCCAATCGGGATGATGTCGCCGGGGTGGTGGATCAGACCGTCCAGGCCTTCGGCACGGTTGACATCCTGGTCAACAACGCCGGGGTGCAAGGACCGATCGGCCCGTTGGTCGAGAACGACGCGGACGCCTGGATGCAAACGGTGATGATCAATCTAGTCGGCCCATTCCTGTGCTGCCAGGCGGTGCTGCCCGTGATGATCCGGCAACGGCGAGGCAAGATCATCAACCTCTCGGGCGGGGGAGCGACTGGCCCCCGCCCCAACTTCAGCGCTTACGCCGCTTCCAAGGCAGCCGTGGTGCGGTTGACTGAGACCCTGGCAGAAGAAGTGAAGTCATATAACATCCAGGTCAACGCTATTGCCCCCGGTGTCGTCAATACTCGCATGCTTGATCAGGTTCTGGCGGCTGGGTCGGCGGCGGGAGAAAGGGCTCTCGTCGAGGCGCAGCGTCAACGAGAGACAGGTGGAACTCCTCCGGAACTCGCTGTCAGCCTGGTCGTCTTCCTGGCTTCAGAATTTTCGGGCAAACTAACTGGCAAACTGATCGCCGCTCCCTATGATCCCTGGCGTGAATGGGCCGGCAAAGCTGACGAGCTCAACGCTACACCGCTTTACACGCTCCGGCGTCTGGATCCCTTTATCATCAAACCACTGATCAAGGATTTGGTCTAACGGATGAAAGTCGGGCTTGTGGGCTGCGGTCTGATCGGTAAGCGACGGGCTGGTATAGTGTGCCAGTCACCGGCCAACGAACTGGTCATTGTGGCCGATATTGACGAGTCCCGCGCTGAGAGCCTGGCAGCAGAAGTGGGCTGCCTGGCCACCACCAACTGGCAAGAGGTCACCGCCAGGGACGACGTCGAAGCCGTTGTCGTCTCCACACCCAACAAGTACTTGATGCCGGTCACGGTCGCAGCGCTGGAGCATGGCAAACACGTCCTGGTGGAGAAGCCCATGGCCCGTAACCTGGCCGAGGCGGAGCAACTGCTGCGCGTATGGAAGGCAGAAAATGGAGGACGGAAAATGGAAGGCGGAGGATGGAAATCAGATGTCCGTCTTCCATCTTCCATCTTCCATCTTCCGATTGTCTTGGCTGTCGGCTTTAACCATCGCCATCACCCGGCGATTTGGCGGGCACATGAACTGTGTAGCCAGGGCGCGATCGGCCGGCTGATGTTCATCCGCGCCGTCTACGGCCACGGCGGGCGGCCCGGCTATGACAAAGAATGGCGCTGTAATGCCGACCTGGCCGGCGGTGGCGAGCTTCTGGATCAGGGCGTGCACATTATAGACCTCTGCCGCTGGTTCATGGGCGACTTCGCCGAAGCCTTCGGCTCAACCGCCACGTATTTCTGGGACTTGGGCTACTTTCCACAGATGGAATACGATCGGCCATCCAAAATTCGAAATTCGAAATTCGAAATCCGAAATCGGTTGGAGGACAACGCCTTCGCCCTGTTGCGCACCGCCGACGGTCGAATCGCCCAATTCCACACCAGTTGGACTCAGTGGAAGAACCTCTTCACCTTTGAGGTCTTTGGCCGTGATGGATACGTGCGGGTGAACGGTCTGGGAGGTAGCTATGGCACTGAGACCCTGACTACAGGCTACCGTCGCCCCGAGTCCGGTCCGCCTGTTGAGGAATGCCACGAGTTCTCTGGCCCCGATCTCTCTTGGCAAGCCGAGTGGCAGGAGTTCACCTCAGCCATCCGCGGAGGCCGTCAACCACTGGCCAACGGCGAGGATGGCCTGCAGGCTATGCGCTTGATTGCAGCCATTTACGAGTCGGCACAAACCGGCCAGGTGGTACACCTATGACCACTGTCCGCCATCCAGCATCGGCTATATACCCTTTGCCAACCCGCGCCATGCTTCTCGCTGCTGGGAAGGGTACTCGATTGTGGCCTCTCACCGAGCGAGTGCCCAAGTGCATGGTACCTCTAGACGGCACGCCAGTGCTGGAATACAATATTGAGTGGCTCCGACGTTACAGCGTAACTGAGATCATCATCAATCTTCATCATCTCCCAGAGGCTATCCGGGATTATTTCGGTGACGGGCAGAAGTGGGGAGTGCGGATCACGTACTCCCCAGAACCAAAGCCCTTGGGCACGGCAGGTGGAGTCAAGCAGGCTGCCTGGTTCTTTGATGATAGTCCCTTTTTCGTCTGGTATGGCGATAATCTGAGTACCTGCAATCTGAACCGTTTATATCAGGCCCATCGCGCCAAAGGCGGCCTTGCCACTATTGCCTTGTATTACCGGGGCGATCCTAGCCAAAGCGGCATCGTTGGCCTGGACCAGGACGACCGCGTAGTCCGCTTCTTGGAGAAGCCCCGACCTGACCAGGTATTCTCCCGCTGGGTCAGCGCTGGCCTCTTCGTCCTGGAACCGGGTGTGCTGGACTTCATCCCGCAGGATGATGCTCCTGACTTCGGACGAGACATCTTCCCGGCTATACTGGCCGCCGGCCAGCCTTTCTACGGCTATCGGATGTCAGCGGACGAGGGTCTGTGGTGGATTGACACGCCGGGAGATTTGCAGAGAGTACAAGCAACAATAAAACAACGGCTGATGGTTGGCGGTGCTCAACCATAGGGGGCAGTCGGTAGTTAGTGGTCATCAGTTGCTCAGGGGGCACTATGATTCTGGCTAGGGCTCCTTTTCGCATCTCCCTTGGTGGCGGCGGCACGGATCTGCCGTCGTATTACTCCAAGTACGGTGGTTTTGTACTCAGTGCTGCCATCAATAAATATCTGTATATCTATGTGAACCGTCCCTCCGCTGATGAGTTCATCCGGGTGAAGTACTCCCGCTACGAGCAGGTATCCTCGCCCGACGAGATTCAGCACGATTTGGTGCGGCCGGCCTTGAAGCTACTCAACCTCAACGGCAGCCTGGAGATTGCGTCTATGGCTGACGTTCCAGCCGGCACCGGCTTGGGTTCGTCGGGGGCCTATCTGGTGGCCTTGCTCACCGCCCTCTATGAACTCAAGCGGGAGAAGGTGCCCACCCAGGCCTTAGCCGAAATGGCCTGCCACATTGAGGTGAACCTGGCCGGCCATCCAGTAGGTAAGCACGACCACTACCTGGCGGCCTTTGGCGGTATCACCTGCTTGGAGATCGGTGCCGATGGCCAGGTCAAGGTCAGCCCGCTCGATGTCTCCATTACAACCGTGGAGGACTTCCGCAATAGCGTCTTGCTCTTCTACACAGGCATCACGCGTTCCAGCAGCGACATCCTGGAAGCGCAGAAACAGGACACGCAGCGTGGAGCCCCCACCGTCGTGGATAGCCTGCATCGCACCAAAGACCTGGGTTACCGAGTGAGAGAAGCTCTGGAGCAGGGTGACTTGGAACGTTTTGGCCTTTTACTGGACGAGCACTGGCAAAACAAGAAGCGCCGGTCCGCTCAGATCAGTGACCGCCGCATTGACAACTGGTACGAACTTGCCAAGGGAAATGGCGCGCTGGGCGGCAAAGTCATGGGTGCCGGTGGTGGGGGCTTCTTCATGTTTTGCTGCACCGATAGACGGAAGGCACAACTGCGCCGGGTCTTGACTGCCGAAGGACTGCGAGAGATGCCCTACGACTTCGACTTTGAAGGTGCCAAGGTGCTCGTGAACTTATGAGTACATGGTGACCGTGCGCTGGGAGATTGATGACTTACACTGCTCAGTATCTTAACGAGGCCACAGCAATTCTCCAGCAGATTGACCAGAGCGCAGTGGAACACGTGGCTGACCTGCTGGCCAACCTTCGAAAACGTGGTGGGCGGTTGTTCTTCTTAGGTGTGGGGGGCAGCGCAGCGAATTGCTCGCACGCCGTCAACGACTTCCGCAAGATCGCCGGCATCGAAGCCTATGCGCCCACAGACAACGTCTCCGAGTTGACTGCCCGTACCAATGACGAGGGCTGGGCCAGTGTTTTTGTGGAGTGGCTGAAGACCAGCCGGCTGCAAGCGCGGGACATGCTCTTCATCCTTTCAGTAGGTGGAGGCAACTTGGAGAAGAACGTCAGCCCGAACCTGGTGATGGCGCTACAATACGCCAAACAGATCGGTGCGCAGGTTGTAGGGATCGTGGGCCGTGATGGTGGCTATACGGCGCAAGTTGCTGATGGCTGCGTGGTTGTGCCTACGGTGAACCCGGAAGCCGTAACACCGCACACCGAAGCTCTACAGGCCGTGATCTGGCATCTGTTGGTATCTCATCCTACTCTCAAGGTTGCTCCCACAAAATGGGAATCCACACGTTAGCGCCTCGGGCCGTGTTCCTGGATCGAGACGGAGTCATTAATCGTGCCATTGTACGTGACGGCAAGCCCTATCCACCCTCAGGGCCAGCTGAATTTGAGGTTTTGCCTGGTGTGGTAGAGGCGTGCAATGCCCTACGGACCGCAGGCTTTGTGCTGATCGTTGTCACCAATCAGCCAGATGTGGCGCGGGGTACGCAGCGACGTGAGGTTACTGAGGCCATCAACGACATGCTGCGGGCCCAGGTCCCAATAGATGACATCTGGGTGTGTTACCATGATGAACTAGATGGATGTTCCTGCCGTAAGCCTCGCCCTGGCTTGCTTATGCAAGCTGCAAGCAAGTGGGGAATCGATCTGGCCGGCAGTTTCATGGTTGGTGACCGCTGGAAAGACATTGAAGCTGGACGCTGTGCCGGTTGTACTACGGTCCTCATTGATTATGGTTACATTGAGCCACATCTGAGCGTAGCGGATCATCACGCGCACTCGCTGTCTGAAGCCGCTGAGTGGATTCTGCATCAGTGCGGAGCTTGGTGTGGAGGAGAACAAACATGAGGGGCTTGGCTGGCCTCAAAGTGAAGATCTATGCAGATGGGGCTGACAAGAGTGGCATGCTGCAGTTGTATCGGAATCCTCTGATCAAAGGGTTCACAACTAATCCTACCTTGATGCGCCAGGCGGGGATCGCCGACTATCGATCATTCGCACACGAAATCATCCAGGCGATCCCTGATCGCCCTATCTCTTTCGAGGTTTTCGCTGACAGTTTTCCAGAGATGGAGCGCCAGGCCTTGGAAGTCGCATCCTGGGGCGACAATGTCTACGTCAAGATCCCGATCACTGACACTCGTGGGCAACCATCGAACGATCTGGTGCGCCGATTGGCACACATCGGGACTAAGTTGAATGTCACAGCACTTCTGGCGCTGGATCAAGTACGTGATATCAGTGTGTGCTTGGCTGAAGGATCATCGAGCTATGTCTCCGTGTTTGCCGGGCGCATCGCAGATACTGGTCGAGACCCGATGCCAATAATGGCAGCGGCTGTGGAATTGTTGCGCCCCTATTCCAATATTGAATTAATCTGGGCCAGTCCGCGCGAGTTGCTCAACATCTTCCAGGCAGACGCTGTCGGCTGCCACATCATCACGGTCACCTACGATGTGCTGAAAAAACTCAGTCTGGTGGGCAAGGACCTGCACGAGTACTCGTTGGAAACTGTGAAAATGTTCTATGAAGACGCCCAGAAGGCCGGCTACACCCTGTAACAATACGGAAACCAAGAGGATATAGTGCAGATGCGCATTGCGATCGACTTATTGGCCGTGAAGAGCACAGGTACTAAGGTTTATTGTGCTGGATTCATGCCAGCGCTTGGACGCCTAGCTCAAGACGACGACTTTCTGGTCTTTATGTCCCCTGAAGTGGCTCATCTGGTTGGGGCTCAATTACCAGACAACTTCCAGCAGCAGATCACAGACGTAACCAAAAGAGTAGGACTACGGGTTCTCTGGGAGCAGGTTGTATTGC
>Ga0194110_10002374_pt1 | contig 23895 bp, 20 predicted proteins | sample TA2Kig1200mmetaG_FD_146192 | JGI IMG/M metagenome (GOLD analysis project Ga0194110, IMG submission 146192) | Freshwater microbial communities from Lake Tanganyika, Tanzania - TA2015032 Kigoma Deep Cast 1200m | ecosystem: Environmental > Aquatic > Freshwater > Lake | place: Tanzania: Lake...
AATTTCCTTTTTTATCCCCCTCCCCCCAACCCCCTCCCGCCAGGGGAGGGGAGATACTGGGGGATCCAAAATTCCCTCCCCCTGGATGGGGGAGGGTTAGGGTGGGGGTGTTAATAACTTGATTGGATAGGAATTTCCTTGTTGGACACAGATGAACACAGATTTTCTGGATATTAAAAATAAAAAAATTCACAGAAAATATATATCTGCGTTTATCTGCGAAAATCCGTGTCCCCATTAATTTAAGATTTTTTCCGTATTTTTCCACCGCAGAGCACGCCAATAACCGTTAAGCGCTATGCGCATTGCGTATAACGTTTTAGGGTAACAGTTTAGCGATTTGAAAAAATGGTATTAAAGCCTTTGTTGAGGGCCGGGGGTTAGAGCGGAACGCGCCGGAAGCATCGGTTGGGTTTCCGCTTGGCCACGAGGACAGAAAATCTTTTCCTCCGGAGGAGGCGGGGGTTCTTGCCCGCCCCATATGCGGAGATATAAGCGCCTTATGATTCCAAGCGTTCCGCTCTGGCCCCCGGCCCCTGGAATCCCTTGGATTTTACAGCACACCTTTTTTTTCAAAAAGCTAAAGTGTTACGTTTTAGGTTATTTCGGGGGAATTTCAAATATGCGGTTCAAAGAGCGGAGGGTCTGGCTTAATAATTCCAGCGGAACCACCAGCAGGGAAGAGTTAAAAGATGCGCTCAAGGCAAGAATTTCGACGGCATCTACGGCCAGAGCGGAAAAGATGCGGCTGGCGATCCCCGGGATTTCACCGAAATGCGGCCCGTACAGAGTGATCAGGGCAACCTCCTTCCTGATTTCGATTGCCGGCGGCTGGGCCAGGTCAAGTCCTTCCTGAAAAGCAGCCTTCACCCAGTCCAGGTCCTTTCGGGCAATGGCCAGGGATTGGTTGAAATTCCCGTTCCGGTCGATGGACTGCACAATGAAAGGAATGGAAATCCCTTCTTCGCGAAAGGCATAGAGGATGGGGGGCAGATATTCAACCTTCCTTTCTTCCACCCGGATGGTAATAAGGGCCTGGTCGGGAGTAGAGAAAAGGTTGTGAATTTTGATCTTGGCCATTTCTTAAAATTTATTGGGACACAGATTTTCACGGATAACCGCAGATAATTATTGCTTTTTATTTTATCTCGATAATCTGTGTACACCCGTGTCCAAAAAGGAAACTCCTATACAATCCAGTTATCCAGGGAGTTCAAAATATTCACTGAAAGCGTTAAGGGCCTCTCCGATAAAACGCTCGTCCATAAGGCCGGAGATAGCCGAAAGGGAAAAGCTGACGGCCAAGAGTTTGATCCCGGCATCCTGAAAAGCAGAGAAAAAATTCCCGATTACCGCGGCCCGGCTTCCATGGGGGAAAAGAGAGATCATTCCCACCCCATCCCGGGAACGGATATCTCCCATCCCGAATTTTTCCTTCAATCCCTGGAGCAAACCGAGAGCGGCGGCAATTTGATTTTGCTTGATGCCGAGTACCATATCCATAGTTTCATCGCTTCCATCCTGGGCCAGAATGAATTCGAGATTGATGCCGCTTTCCGCCAAAGGACTTAATATCTTTGCCGTATTATATTTTGGTAAAGAAAGAGCGAGAACCTCAATTTGCGATAAATTAATAACCTGTCGCAGTCCGGCAATCTTGATTTTCTTCATGGTGTCATCCCCCAGGGTCCCCTCACAATCTTCATTTTCGTATCCTGGCACAAGCCTTTTTTATTGACAAGGGGGGAAAGTTAGAAATTTTGGGTCATCTCCAAATTAGTTGAAGGCCAAAGAGCTGGCACTTTTAAAATGGGCAGTGATTTCAGGGGCCCGGAAGGAAAGTCAGCTTGCTTGCAATCATGAGGCACATATCTCCCCTAAGATTTGGCGGGGGGGGTCTGCAATTTCTTCGAAGCTTTGTTTCCCCGCCCCCGCTGCGGTTTGCGGAAGGCAAGCAGGGGGTTTATTGAAAGTGGATATCCCGCCGATGCTTGCGGCGCAATCTGCCTTTCCTTCCGGGCCCTTGGTAGGTTTTCATTAAAAATTTGATCAACTAATTTGGAGATGAATCTAAATTTTTTAAAAATGATGCAAGCCGGAAAGGGAAAAGTCTTGACAAGATTTGGCGCATATGTTAAACGAATGAACGAATAATCATTCATTTTTTTTAGAGCTGGCATTAAGCATTTTCCCGATGCTTTTTCAGCCTTGATGTTAATCGTCGGGTGCCTCATTATATCATTGATAAAATTGATTTTTTGGGTTTAAAAGTGATGGTCTCGTAAAAAGTCGTCACTCCGGGAAAACCCGGAGTAAGAGTATTTATAAGCCTTAGAAAAGACTGGATTCCGGCTTTCGCCGGAATGATGAAAATAGGGCAAAAAAGACTTTTTACGAGATCATCAAAAGTGGCTGGTCCTTTTCAGGTCGGGGGTTAAAGTTTTTTCTGTCGGCAACCCTGGTTTAGAAAGGAAGGTTTATCGTTCTTTCTGGTTTTTTGGGGCGAAAAGAGAGTGGCCATCTCAAGGCTTCGTTCTTTTACTTAACACCGATTCTCCTCATCCCAATATTTCCTTACTTTCTTTTTTAAGTATCAATATAGTTAGGAATTCCCTGGATTGTAATGAGGGAATGAGCCGAGAATGGTTTTTAGGAGGGAGGTGGTCAAGGAATCGCATTGAGGTTACATTTTACCGCTTCCGGAAAAGTTTCGACGGATAGAAAAAATAAAATTTTAAAGGAGGGTTAAGGCATGGCTTATGATGCAGTAAAAATGGCTGACTGGCAGATTTCCGAAGCTGCCGAAGAGCACTTGAAGTCTATTTCGGACTGGCAGAACGAGTTGAAACTGGAAAAAGACGAGGTGATTCCTTACGGCAGACTGGGGAAAATAGATTTTTTGAAGGTCATCAACCGCCTGCAAAACAGACCTGATGGAAAGTACATCGATGTAACGGCCATTACCCCCACACCGCTCGGTGAAGGAAAGACGACCACCACCATGGGCCTCATCGAAGGGTTGGGGAAAAGAGGGAAAAATGTTGGAGGAGTCATCCGCCAGCCCTCGGGCGGGCCAACCATGAACATTAAGGGGAGCGCAGCCGGCGGCGGAAATGCCCAGGCAATTCCCTTGACCGAATTTTCCATGGGGCTTACCGGGGACATCAACGCCATCATTAATGCGCATAACCTGGCCATGGTGGCCCTCAATGCGAGAATGCAGCATGAGGCCAACTACACGGATGAGCAATTGGCCAAACGCAAACTGAAACGACTGGACATCGATCCCAAGAACGTTGAAATGGGCTGGGTGATAGACTTTTGCGCTCAGGCCCTGCGCAATATCATCATCGGCATCGGGGGCAAGATGGACGGCTTCCAGATGTCTTCCCGGTTCGGAATCGCGGTTAGTTCCGAAGTGATGGCCATCCTTTCAATCGTGCGGGATCTGGCAGATTTCAGGGACAGGTTGGGCAAGATTACCGTGGCTTACGACCGGCAGGGCAACCCGGTCACTACCGGCGACCTGGAGGTGGCCGGGGCCATGTGCGCCTGGCTGGTTTCCACCATCAACCCCACCCTCATGCAAACGGTGGAAGGGCAGCCCGTTTTGATCCACGCCGGACCTTTTGCCAATATCGCCATCGGCCAGTCCTCCATCATCGGGGACCGGATCGGCCTCAAGTTATTCGACTACAGTGTTACTGAGAGCGGCTTCGGGGCGGATATTGGCTTTGAAAAATTCTGGAACGTCAAATGCCGGTTAAGCGGCCTTGTCCCCAACGTCGCTGTGGTTACGGCCACAGTCCGGGCCTTAAAAATGCACGGCGGCGGCCCCAAGGTCGTAGCCGGTCTTCCGCTGGATCCTTCTTACACCAAAGAAAACCTGGGCCTGGTGGAAAAAGGAGTGGTCAATCTGATTCATCATATCGGCATTGTCAAACAGGCCGGAATCAACCCGGTGGTCTGCATCAACTCCTTCCATACCGATACCAAAGATGAGATCGCCTTGATTCGCAGATTGGTTGAAGCAGCCGGAGCTCGCTGCGCCCTCTCTTCCCACTGGGCCAACGGCGGGGATGGAGCGCTGGAACTGGCGGACGCAGTCATCGATGCCTGCAACGAGAAAGTGGATTTCAAATTATTATACCCGATGGAAACGCCCTTGCGGGAACGGGTGGAGATGATTGCTAAAAAAGTCTATGGGGCCGACGGTGTCTCCTGGTCAGCCGATGCCGCAGCCAAAGTCAAGAAGTTGGAGGCGGATCCCAAGTTTAAAGATTTCAGCACCATGATGGTCAAGACGCACCTTAGCCTTTCTCATGATCCGGCTCTCAAAGGGGTGCCCAAAGGGTGGACCCTGCCCATTCGGGATGTTTTGATTTACTCCGGGGCAAAATTCCTTTGCCCGTGCGCCGGAACAATTACCCTGATGCCCGGAACCAGTTCGGATCCTGCTTTCCGGAGGATCGACGTGGATGTGAAGACCGGGAAAGTCAAAGGACTTTTCTAAAAAAATTCTTAACCGCAGAGAGCGCCGAGACCGCTGAGGCGAAAACAGGCTATTGAACGCGTTTGTATTTGTTGTTTTTTGGTTTCAAATATTCTCGGCGTTCTCAGCGTGCTCTGCGGTGAAATATTTTGAAAACAGGAGGGAAAAATGGCCGCAAAGATCATCAGCGGAACAGAAGTTGCCAGGCAAATACGCGAAGAACTGGCGAAGGAAGTCTTGGCAATAAAAGAGAAGAACAACGTCGTTCCGGGGTTGGTGACCATTCTGGTGGGTGAGGACCCGGGATCGATAAGCTATGTCACCGGCAAGCAAAAAACAGCTAAGGAGCTGGGATTCTATTCAGTTCAGGATAATCAACCTGCGGATATTTCCGAACAAAAGCTTTTAGAATTGATCGACAAATACAACCAGGATCCCAAAATTCACGGAATCCTGGTGCAGCTTCCCCTGCCCAAGCATATCAATGAAACCAAAGTCCTTAACGCCATCAATCCGGACAAGGATGTGGATGCCTTCCATCCGGTGAACGTGGGCAGATTAATGATCGGCGCGGCCAATTACCTTCCCTGCACCCCTGCCGGGATTCAACAACTACTGATCCGCACCGGGGCGAAAATTGACGGGGCTGAGGTTGTAGTTCTGGGGCGGTCGAATATCGTAGGCAAACCCATTGCCAATATGCTGCTCCAGAAACAAAAGGGGGCAAATGCCACCGTGACCATCTGCCATACCGGAACGAAGGATATTCCTTTTCACACCCGGCGCGCGGATATATTGATCGTGGCCGCGGGTAAGCCCAAAGCCGTGACCGCGGACATGGTCAAAGAAGGGGCGGTAGTCATTGACGTAGGCGTGAACCGCGTGGGCATGACCAAGGAAGGAAAGGCCATCCTCTGCGGGGACGTGGATTTTGAAGCGGTGAAAGAGAAGGCCAGCGCCATCACCCCCGTACCCGGGGGAGTCGGGCCGATGACGATTACCATGTTGATGATGAACACGGTGAAAGCCGCTAAAGTGGCTGCCGGGATTAAAGATTAAAAGATGATGATTCATCTCATACCGCCCAAAATCGCTCCAGGGATAGGATAAAACAATGGAATTGCCGATCCAGGCGATTTCCGCATAAACAAGAATCGGTTGCCGAGAAAGGAGGGGACGTTGGACTCGAAGACAAAGGAGTACCCAGTTATCTGGTTGCAGTGTGCCACCTGCACGGGTTGTTTGATCTCCATCCTGAACTCCGTAAGTCCGACCATCAAGAACATATTGATCGATGAGGTCATTCCCGGAAAACACGTGAGCCTGCGCTTCAATGCCACGGTGATGGCCGGCGCGGGGGACCTGGCCCTGGCCATCGCCGAGGAAACGGTCCGGAAGCAAAAAGGGGGATACCTTTTGATCGTGGATGGGGCCATTCCCACAGCTAAAAATGGCATATACGGATCCATCGGAGAAAAAAATCACCAGCCGGTTTCCATGGTAGAGCGGGTGGTCGAATTTGGCAAAGATGCCTTGGCCGTCGTGGCCATGGGGACGTGCGCAACGTTCGGGGGCATCCCGGCCGCAGCTCCGAATCCGACGGGTTGCCAGGGGGTGAAAGAGCTTCTGGAAAGCAAAGGAATAGACACACCCGTTATCAATATCTCCGGATGCCCGCCGCACCCGGACTGGTTCGTGGGCACGCTAGCCAGCATCCTCTTGAGCGGCCTTCCCGCAGTGGATCAACTGGACGATTTCGGACGACCTCTACCATTCTACGGAAAACTCATCCACGAGAATTGCCAGCGGCGGGCCTATTTCGACGAGGGCAAGTTTGCCAGAAAGCACGGCGATCCGGGTTGCCTCTACGAGCTGGGATGTAAGGGGCCGATTACTTACGCCGATTGTCCTACGCGTCTCTGGAACACGGGGGTAAACTGGTGCGTGGGATCCGGCGGGGGATGCCACGGCTGTACCCAACCAGAATTTCCGGATCTCGTCTCTCCCCTCTATGTGAAAACGATCGAGATTGCGACTGCGCCAAATAAATAAAGGAGAAGCGAAATGGGAAAAATTATTATCGACCCCATCACCCGCATTGAAGGGCATCTGAAAATTGAATGTACGGTGGAGAACGGGGTCATCAAGGAAGCCCACAGCTCAGGCATGCTTTTCCGTGGCTTTGAGATCATTTTGCGAGGCCGGGATCCCCGGGATGCGCAAATCATTACCCAGCGCATTTGCGGGGTATGCAACCTTTGCCATGCCATGGCCTCAACCCTTAATCTGGATAGCGCCTTCGGCCTGGCCGACAAAATTCCGGACAACGGCCGCATCCTTAGAAACCTGGCCGCTGGTTTACATGTGGTCCAGGACCACATCCTCCATTTCTACCACCTGGCGGCCCTGGATTACGTGGATGTAACGAAGGTGGCCAAGTATGAGGGGAGCGATGCGGATTTAAATTCCATCAAGGCTTTTATCGGCCGGGGGGAATTAGGTCCTTTTGTGCCGCGGTATGAAGGGGATTACCGGCTGTCGGATGATCTGGACCGAGCAGCCGTTAGCCATTATGTGAAGGCCCTGGAAATCCGCCGCAAAGGGCATGAAGCGGTGGCCATGCTCACCGGCAGAATCCCTCATACAGCCTCGATCGTTCCCGGGGGAATGTCCGAGATTCCCACCGTGGATAAAATCGCCTCCATTCTCTGGCGTTTGAACGAACTGCGCTCCTTCGTGGATAATGTTTACATTCCGGATGTGCTGGCCGTGGCCGGAGTTTATGCCGACTACTTCGAGGTCGGAGCAGGCTGTAAAAACCTCCTTTCCTACGGAGCTTACGATCTTGAGGGAAAGAATCCTGATTACACCAGGCGCAGGCGACTTTTCCAGCAGGGAACCATATTCGCCGACCTGAAGCTGCAACCCCTGGACCTTAGCAAAATCACGGAAGAGGTCCGGCATTCCTGGTATGAAAGCAATACCTCGAAACTCCACCCAACGGCGGGGAAGACTGTTCCGGCGGATGAGAAAGGCGGGGCGTATTCCTGGCTAAAAGCCCCCCGATACGACGGCCGGGTGTACGAAGTGGGGCCCCTGGCCCAAATGGTGACCACTTATGCCGGCGGAAATTCAATGGTAAAATCCTTGGTCGATTCTACACTGGCTCATTTTAAAGCCACGCCGGCCGCCCTTTTTTCGGTTCTGGGACGGCATGCGGCCCGGGCTCTGGCGGCCAAATATATTGCCGATTCCATGGGTGAGTGGTTATTGCAATTGCAGCCCGGGGAGCCGACATTTGTTCCTTATGAACTTCCTGAAGAAGCTAAAGGGGTAGGGATTATCGACGCCGCCCGGGGCGCCCTGGGTCACTGGGTGGAAATCAAGGATAAAAAGATCGCCAACTACCAGTGCGTGGTGCCAACCACCTGGAACGCCTCTCCTCGGGATGATTCCGGAACCCCCGGAGCAATTGAACAGGCGTTGATCGGGACGCGGGTGAAAGATGAGGCCAATCCTTTTGAGATCGTGCGCATCGTTCGCTCCTTCGACCCCTGCATTGCTTGCGCCGTTCACCTGATCACCCCCAAAGGAAGTGAATTGGGGCGATTCCGCATCTTTTAGGGCCGAAAGGAGGATAGCCCATGTTACTTTCGCAACAAAAGCCATTGGAAGAAATCCTGGGTTTTCTGGAGAGAGAAAAAAACATTTTTATTTTTGGGTGTAATGGCTGCGCCGAGGCCAGCGGCACCGGAGGGAAACCTCAGGTGCTTGAGATGAAGGAAGCTTTGGAGAAGGCCGGGAAAAAAGTCACCGGGTTCAGCGTGGTGGATTTCCTCTGCCAGAAGGCTCTGGTGCAATCCCGTCTCCGCGGCAAAACCAAAGAACTCAAAGCAGCGGATTCCATCCTGGCCATGACCTGTGGAGTAGGGGTCCAGGCCGTGGCCGCCGTGAGTAACAAAATTACCCATCCAGCTTGCAACACTCTTCCGCTGGGAGGGATGCGGGGAGAGTGGCAAGGCTCCGAACGATGCCAGGAATGCGGTGATTGCGTATTGGACATGACCGGGGGCATCTGTCCCTTGACTGCCTGTTCAAAATTTTTACTCAACGGCGCCTGCGGGGGTACGACCAAAGAGGGAAAGTGCGAGGTGGACCAGGAAATGGAGTGCGGATGGCGCCTGATTTATGAAAGACTGGAAAAGCTGGGACAGGTGGAAAAACTTCGCCAGGTTTATGACCCCAAAGACCACAGTAAAATGATGCCCCCGAAGGGCCTGCGGCTTTCCGAGCGCTGGGCCCTGGAGCAGGGAAAATAAAAGGAGGAGGGAGAGCATGGGTTTACAAGAGAGCTTGGCCTCTAAGAAATTCGTGGTAACTTCAGAAATTGGCCCTCCCAAAGGAACCCACATCCAGGAAATGCTGGCCGATGCCGAGTTACTGAGGGGGCGGGTGGAAGGAATCAACGTAACGGATCTGCAGAGTTCGGTCATGCGCTTGGGGTCTTTATCTGTCTGTCATCTTTTGCAGGAGAGAGGGCTGGAGCCCATCTTCCAGATGACCTGCCGGGACCGGAATCGATTGGGCCTGCAGGCGGATTTGCTAAGCGCTTCCGTCCTGGGCATTAAGAATGTCCTGGCGTTAACAGGTGATTATGCTTCCCTGGGAGATCACCCCCAGGCCAAACCGGTCTTTGACTTAGACTCGGTTAGCCTCTTGAGAGTGATCAAAGCCCTGGAGGCGGGAACGGACATGGTGGGAAATCCGTTGAGCGGCGCCCCGAAATTTTTCGCCGGAGCAGTCGTTAATCCGGGGGGGAATCCAGTGGAGGCCCAGATATTCAAAATGGAAAAAAAGATTAAGGCCGGAGCCTCCTTCTTCCAGACTCAGGCGGTCTATGATGTAGGAGCCTTCGAGAAATTTATGAAAAGGGCGGCCCCTTTCCAGGCGCCGGTGCTGGCCGGGATTATTATGCTAAAGTCCGCCGGTATGGCCCGGTTCATGAATAAAAACGTGGCTGGTGTTTTTGTTCCGGAGCCCCTCATCCAGAAGATGGCCAAGGCCGAAGACCGGGTAAAAACCAGTATCGAGATCGCGGCCGAGTTAATCAAAGAATTGAAGGGAATGTGTCAGGGAGTGCACATCATGCCCATAGGATGGGAGAACAAAGTGCCGGCGGTATTGGACGCAGCAAAGTTATGATTAATGGCTTCGTAAAAAGTCCGTCTGCGGCGTTGCCTTGCATCCTTTGTCGTTGCGGCGTACTACGAAGTACGCCGCACTCCACAGGATTTGCGCGCCTTGCATCTGGAGCTTTTTACTTTGCCATTCCAAATTTGACTTTTTTCGACTCCATCATGATTGATGATCTTGTAAAAAGTCCGAAAGCCCCTTTCCCCGTCATTCCGGCGAACCCCGGATCGTGTCCGGGGCAGACGCCGGAATCCAGTTATTTCAAGGAGTTAGTAAACCTCTGGACTCCGGTTTTCACCTGTCTGCCCGGCACAGGCAGGCCGGAGTGACGACTTTTTACGAGGCCATCATGATTGACACCCATAGGAAGCGGCCAAGCGGGCCGGAACAGGTTAACCAACAAAGTAACGGGCGAACCAGGTAAATCTCGATGTGGGAGAAGTTCAAATTCCTCGAGGGGTTGCCATTCCGGAATCTTGGCACGAAACTGCTTTTCAGCTTCTTGCTGGTTGTGTTGGCGGGGGGACTTGCTTCCACGGTCATCGGGACCCGCATGGTGGGCGACACTATCATGGCCGAGGCCCAAAAAAAAGTTCGCCATGACCTTGATTCAGCCTGGATGGTCTATAATGAAAAACTCAACCGTATCCAGGACGTTCTCCACCTGACGGCCAAGAGGGATTTAATCATTCGCTCTTTGATGGGGGGACAGGTGGAAATCCTGCGACGGGAGATGGAGAGGGTGCGCATTGATTACGGGTTCGACGTGCTTACAATAACTGACAAAAATGGAGTGGTTCTTACCCGGGCCCGCACCCCCTACCAAGCAGGGGATTTTCAAGGCAACGATGAACTGGTCAGAAGGGCCCTGAAGAAAGAAATAGTCGCTTCCACAGAGATCATCCCTCAGGAGGAGTTGGCCAAGGAAGGGCCGGAATTAGTGCGTCAGGTTTATATGGAATTCGTCCCGACTCCTAAAGCCAAAGAAAGGCCAGAGACCAGGGAAACTTCGGGAATGATGTTGAAAGCGGCTGTCCCGATTTTAGATTTTAATAATAATGTTTTAGGCGTAATGTATGGAGGAACTCTTTTAAACCGCAACTATGAGATCGTGGACAAGATCAGAGACATCGTTTTTAAAGGAGAGCGCTATAAGGGAAAAGACAAAGGGACGGCGACCATCTTTCAATGGGACCTGCGCATCTCTACCAATGTAAAGGATAAAAGTAGGCTGAGGGCGATCGGCACGCGCATCGCCCGGGATGTTTATGATCAAGTTTTGGAAAACGGCCGGGCCTGGATTGACCGGGCATTTGTGGTGAATGAGTGGTATATCGCGGCTTACGAACCCATCCGCAACATCAAAGGGGAAATCATCGGCATCCTTTATACGGGAACCCTGGAAGAGCCTTATACGGACATTAGGAAAAATGTAATTTATAGTTTTTTTGGCGTTGCCTTTCTCGGACTGGTGTTGGTCCTGTTTCTGGCTTATTTCATTACCCGCTCCATCACCCGGCCGATCGGGGAGCTGGCCAAGGCCACGGAGGTAATTGCCGGCGGGGACTTTTCCCACGAAGTATCCATCCAGTCCAAAGATGAGGTCGGCCACCTGGCCATTTCGTTCAACCGCATGATCCGCACCTTAAAGGTTACGATGGAAGAGCTTTATGTGGTGAATAACAAGCTTCAAGATCTGAACCGGCATTACCTGGAGATGGTGGGTTTCATTACCCACGAGCTTAACCAGCCCATGGGAGTGCTTAAAGGGTTCTTGATCCTGCTTAAGGACGAAGCCCTGGGTCCCCTGGTTAACTCCAACCAGAAACAAGCCGTTTCCACCATGCTGCGCAACGTGAATGCTTTGATCAATATGATCCAAAAATACCTGCAGCTTGGGCGAATTGAATCAGGCAGAATGGAGGTCAATAAAGTTCGTATGCCCATCTTTGCCGAAGCCCTATCTCCTATCCTGGAGGACGAGAAGCAGCAGCTTGAGGCGAGAAAGATGGAAGTGGTGATCGATAACGAGGAAGCTTTCCGCCGGGCCGAGGGAGAAGCCGACCCAGTGCTCCTGCGCATTGTTTTCAGCAACCTGATCGGCAATGCCCTCAAATATGGCCGGGAAGGCGGTAAAATATGGTGTGGCTTCAAGGATGAACCTGAGGAGCTTTTGTTCTACGTAAAAAACGAGGGCCAGGGGATTCCTGGCGATAAATTGACAAAGGTTTTTGAGAAATTTACCCGCCTGCAAGGAGAATTGGAACGGCGGAGGGGAGGCACAGGCCTGGGATTATTCAACGCCAAGGAAATCATAGATAGGCACGGAGGAAGGATCTGGGCGGAATCAGAAGAGGGAAAGTGGGCCAATTTCCTTTTTTCACTCCCCAAAGGGGGTGGAGGGGAATAATTTCCGGAAACGAATAGCCTAAGAGCAGGGGAGGGCAAAAGATGGAAGGGCGGAGGAAAGTTTTAGTCATCGATGATGAGCCAGACCTCGTAGAAATGATTCGCATGGCCTTAGAAAGGCAGTTCGATGTGGTGACCGCCTATAATGGGAAGGAAGGCGTGGATAAAGCCCGATCCGAAAAGCCCGATGCCATTGTTCTGGATATTATGATGCCTGAAAAAGACGGCTTCACGGCCTGCCGGGAATTAAAAGAGGATTCGGGAACATCATCTATCCCCGTTCTTATCTTAACAGGGGTGGGGGAGCATTTCGGCCGCACCAAGTATGCCAAGGCCAGCGGGATGGATATCGAGGCCGAAGATTTTATTTCCAAGCCCGTTGACCCAAATGAGCTGCTTCGCCGGGTGGCCGCGATTATTAAAAAGGATTAATAAACATTTACCGCAGAGAGCGCAGAGCACGTAGAGAAGAGGAAAAAATTCTAAATCCGAAGCACGAAATCCGCAGCTCGAAACAAATTCAAATGTCCTAAATTCGAAACAGAGCTTTTGTTTTAAGAATTTGAACATTTGGATTTTGGATTTGTTTCGGATTTTCAATCTTTGTAACAGTTTAGCTCTTTGAAAAAAGGTGTGTTGTAAAGGCCAAGGGATTCCAGGGGCCGGGGGCCAGAGCGTAACGCTTGGAATCATAAGGCGCTTAGTTCTCCGCATATGGGGCGGGCAAGAACCCCCGCCTCCTCCGAAGGAAAAGATCTTTTGTCCTCGTGGCCAAGCGGAAACCCAACCGATGCTTCCGGCGCGTTCCGCTCTAATCCCGGCCCTCAACAAAGGCTTTAATACCATTTTTTCAAATCGCTAAACTGTTACCAATCTTTTAATTTTTGGCTTCGGCTATGCCGGGTTAGGAGAAGAAAGATGATCTCACTGGAACCACGGAAGAGCGAGGATATAATTCGGGAGATGGAGAAGGGGAAGAGCGCCTTCCTCATCGGTTGCAGCGGCTGGAAAAATTTTTGCAACCCCGGCGGTGAAAATCAACTGCAGGGGATAAAAAAAGAGATGGAGTTAAGGGGCGTGATCTTTACCGGGAATTTGCTGGTTGACGGGCTTTGTAACAAGGGGTTGGATGAGCTAAGCCTGCTCAGGAAGTTTCGCCAGATTTTCCGGGCGCCCCAGTTGTTGGCCATAACCTGTGAAGTGGGTTTGCAGGCTTTGGGGGCGACGGTGGGCCGGGTGGTCGTTCCGGCTCTGCGCACTCTAACGGTTGAAGGTTTTGAGGGTCTTTTGGGGGAGAAGGAGCCTTGCCGGCTTTGCGGGGATTGCCTGCTGGATTTGAGCGGCGGGCTTTGTCCTTTGTATTTTTGTCCCAAGGGGCTTCTCAACGGGCCCTGTCAGGGCGCGGACCAGGGGCGTTGCGAGGTTGATTCCAAGAAGGCCTGCGGCTGGGAGTTGATTTACGACCGCCTGAAAAAAGAGGGGCGGCTTGCGGCCTTGAAACATTACGCCGAGCCGAAGGATCATAGCGAGATTCTGCCTTTGATCCGCCTGCGGTCGAGCATGGCCCTGGAGATGATGAAGGATTAACCTGCGACAACCCGGGCGAAGGAGCCAGAAATGGTATTTCAGGAAAAATTACAGCGGGGAAATTTTGTGATAACCTGCGAGGTCAACCCTCCCAAAGGAGCGGATGTTGCCGAACGCTTGCGGGAGGTGGAGGTTTTCCGGGGCAGGGTGGATGCTCTGTCGGTCACGGATGGAAAGAGCTCCGTAATGAGCATGACCCCTTTGGCCTTCAGCCATTTTTTGCGGGAAAAGGGGTGGGAGCCGATATTGAATATAAGCTGCCGGGACCGGAATCGCCTGGCTTTGCAGGCGGATCTTTTGGGGGCCGCTGCCCTGGGGATTCAGAACGTCCTGGTGGTCACGGGCGATTACGCCTCAATGGGGGATCATCCTCAGGCCAAGCCGGTTTTTGATTTGGATTCGATTCAACTTTTACAGGCGATTCAGAGTTTACAGGGCGGGCAGGATTTGGGAAAGAATGTTTTAAAGGGGCGACCGGCCTTTTTTGCGGGAGCGACAGTGAGCCCCATTCCCAACACTGAAGCGGCCCTGGAGCTGCAGTTGGTGAAGATGGAAAAGAAGGTCCAGGCCGGGGCCAGATTTTTTCAAACCCAGCCGGTTTTTGACCTGGGAGCCTTTGAACGTTTTATGAAGCGGGCCTCCGGTTTTGGAGTTCCCGTTCTGGCCAGCGTGCTTCCCTTGAAGTCGGTTTCCATGGCCCGCTTCTTAAACAAGAATATGCCCGGGGTTTTTGTGCCGGAGGGATTGATCGATGAGCTGGGGAGCGCCGGGGATAGGGTCAAGGCCAGCGTGGAAATGAGCGCCCGGATTATCCGGGGGCTCAAGGGGATTTGTCGGGGAGTCCATTTTATTCCCGCCGGATGGGAAAAAACAGCGCCGGCAATCATTGAAGCAGCAAAGCTGTGAACCGGCGGGCAGGGAAAATTCTCTTGGCGAACTGAATCTTTTATCAGAAGGGAGATACCCATGGCGAAAATTTTAGTGGTCGATGATGAACCCGATATGGTAGCAATGATCAAAGCAGCTTTGGAGAGCGCTTCTCATCAGGTGGTGGCCGCCTACAACGGCCAGGAAGGGATCGAAAAAGCCAGGAAAGAGAAACCCGAGGCCATCGTAATGGACATCATGATGCCCGTTAAAGACGGCTTCGCCGCCTGCAAGGAATTGAAGGAAGACCCTCACTGCAAGGCCATCCCCATTCTGGTTCTTACAGCGGTAAGCGAACATTTTGCCAACACCCGCTATGCCAAGAGCATGGGCCTGGAACTCGATGCGGAAGATTATATCGATAAGCCCGTCGATCCCAAAGTGCTGTTGGCCCGCTTGGAAAAACTGCTTGTAAAGTAAGCCCCCAGACGGATTGTCTCCACCGGTTCGGATGGCCAGCCCTGGCCCGATGGCCAGGGAGAAAAAGAAAATCATGCCCTAAGTCGAGAGGAGATCGGGTTTTGTTAGCGGATAAAAACATAAGAAACTTTGCTGACACGGAGGATGCATCTTCCTGGGGCAGCGGCCATAACGTCCAGGATTGTTACCAGTGTCAGAAATGCTCGGCCGGATGCCCGGTCGCTTTTGCCATGGATTATAAACCCAACCAGATCATGCAGATGGTATCCCTCGGCCTGAAGGAGCGGGTCCTTTCCTGCAAGACGATCTGGGTTTGCGCATCATGCTATACCTGCAGCACGCGCTGCCCGAATGACATCGACATTGCCGGGGTCATGGACTGGCTCAGGCAAATTGCTTTGCGGGAAGGAGTGACTCCGGCAGAAAAGGATGTCCCTCTTTTCCATGCCGCCTTCCTGGATTCCATCCGTAGGCACGGGCGGGTGCACGAATTATCCATGATGGCCAGCTACAAGATGAAGACGGGCAAGTTGTTCGATGATTTCAAATTAGGATGGAAGATGTTTACCCGAGGAAAGCTTAAACTTCTACCCTCGGGCATAAAGAAGAAAAAGGAAATTTCCGCTATTTTCCAGAAGATGAAAGGGTGAAGATCGGTGGAAGTCAGAAATCAGTAGTCAGAAGTCGGAAGTCAGAAGTCAGAAGAAAAAAAGTATTTATTCTGGATTCTGTCTCCTGAATTCTGTCTTCTGTTTTATGGAAAAGGAATTTATCATGCAGGTTTCTTATTATCCAGGCTGCGCCCTGCATGGCACAGCCAGAGAATACGATGAATCCACCAGGGCCGTCAGTCAAATGCTCGGCGTTAAGCTCTTAGATCTCCCGGACTGGAACTGCTGCGGGGCCAGTTCCGCCCATGTCACGGACGAATCCCTGGCCCTGAACCTGGCTTCCCGCAACTTGAACATTGCCAGAGAACAGGGGATGGACGTGGTCATCCCCTGCGCGGCCTGCTACAGCCGGTTTAAGTCGGCGGAGAAAGAAGACTCCGGAAACCACCGGGAAAAAGCCGCCAAACAGGATATACGGGTGCTCAGCCTTCTCGAATTTCTGACCGATTCCGAACTCATGAATAAAATAAAAAATTTAAAAAAACGGCCGCTGGCCGGCCTGAAAGTGGTTTGTTACTACGGTTGCCTGTTAGTCCGTCCTCCCCGGGTTACCGGAGCTAAAAATTTTGAAAACCCGGATGAGATGGACTGGCTGATGAAGCTCCTGGGGGCCGAGCCGGTTCCCTGGTCATACAAGACAGATTGCTGCGGGGGGAGCCTTGTGCTTACCCGAACCGACATCGTCCGGCGCCTGGCCCAGAAAATTTTGGATAAGGCCATGGAGGCGGGGGCCGAGGCTATCGTGGCGGCCTGTCCCCTCTGCCAGTCCAACCTGGATACAAGGCAAGAGGAAATTTCGCGGGAAACCAAGAAAAAATATGATTTGCCCGTTATTTACTTTACAGAATTAGTAGGCCTGGCCATGGGGCATCGGGATGCGGGCAAGTGGATTAAAAAACATTTTGTCAGCCCGATGAAGCTGCTAACTTCAAAGGGGCTGGCTTGAGGATAGAATGGCTGAAAGAGAAGACTTAAAAACTGAAAGAATGACCAAAACCGGCGCCGTAATGGTGGTCGGCGGCGGCGTGGGAGGAATGCAGGCTGCTCTGGACCTGGCCAATTCCGGCTTTAAAGTATATTTAGTGGAAGAGAGTACGGCCATCGGGGGGCGCATGGCCCAGTTGGACAAGACTTTTCCCACCAACGACTGCTCCATGTGCACAATAAGCCCCAAGCTGGTTGAGACCGGCCGTCACCTTAATATCGAGCTGATGACAGACACGGAAGTGGCTAAAGTTGATGGCCAGGCCGGGGCCTTCACGGTAACGGTTCGGCGCAAGCCACGCTATATCGACGTGAGCAAGTGCACCGGCTGCAGCGAATGCGCCCAGGTATGCCCGGTGATTACCTTAAGTCGCTTTGACGAAGGGATGATGAAGCAGCGAGCCGCTTTCAAACTTTACCCGCAGGCCGTGCCCAACGCCTTTGCCATTGAAAAAAAAGGCGTATCGCCCTGCCGCGACGCCTGCCCGACCGGCCAGCGCGCCCAGGGGTACATCGCCCTCATCCGCGAGGGGCGCTACGATGAGGCCATGCGGGTGATCAAGGAAGACAACCCTTTCCCGGGAATCTGCGGGCGAATTTGTAATCACCGCTGTGAAGAGGCCTGTAATCGAAGCCTTTTGGACGAAGCGATTGCCATCGCCAGCTTAAAACGCTTTGTGACCGATCAGGTTTATTCCCAGCCATACCTCCCCCCGGACCCTCTTCCTTATCAATATGAAGAACGTGTTGCCATTATCGGCGCCGGGCCTTGCGGGTTAACCACGGCCAAAGACCTGCGCAAGCAGGGTTATCCTGTGACCATCTTCGAAGCCTTGCCGATTGCCGGGGGCATGTTAAGAGTGGGCGTTCCGGATTATCGCCTGCCCCATATGATTGTGGATCGGGAAGTTAGGGAGATCATAGATTTGGGGGTTGACCTTAAGCTCAATAGCCCGGTTACGAATTTGGACGAGGTAATGAGCCAGGGCTTCAAAGCGGTTCTGATTGCCGTGGGCGCGCATGAAGGCCGCAAACTGCCCATTCCTGGCGCGGACCTTCCCGAGGTTTTGATCAACACCCAATTTTTGCGGGATGTGAGCCTGATGAATCTCGGAATTCTGAATCACCCCCACCCCAACCCTCCCCCCTCTGAGGGGGAGGGCAAGGGTGGGGGGTTACAATCCGCAATCCGCAATCGACATGTACTGGTGCTAGGCGGCGGCAACGTGGCCATAGACTGCGCCCGCACAGCCTTGCGTCTGGGCGCAGCCAAGGTGGAAATGGCCTGCCTGGAAAGCCGCGAAAAAATGCCCGCCCACCCTGAAGAGGTGCGCGAGGCCGAGGAAGAAGGCATTACAATTTACAACAGCCGTTCATTCAAACGCATTCTGGAGAAAAACGGGCATGTGGCCGGAGTGGAAGCAGTAAACGTGACCTTTATGGAATTTGACAGCGAAGGCCGGCTGCATCTGGAGACGGAAGAGAAGAGCGAACACGTGCTTCCCGGCGAGGTGGTGATTTTCGCCATTGGACAGCGCGCCGGCCTGGCTTTTATTCCGGAAAGCGCGGGAGTAGGCATTACCCGGCAATCAACCATTGCCGTCAACCCCAATACCTTTGCCGCCACCCGTCCGGGAGTTTTTGCCGCCGGAGATGCCACCACGGGCACAGCTTTTGTTGTTGAGGCCGTTGACGCCGGGCATAAAGCCGCGGCCAGCATCCACAGGTATCTCCGGGGGGAAGAACTGGAACCGCATCCCGCCCCCGAATTGCCCGTGGTGAAGATGAACAAAGAGGAAGTGCAGGAAAAGGTTGCTGCCGGCGAGATCCAGGCGACTCCCCGGGTGCGCATGCAATCCCGGGAGCCGGAGAAGCGCACCCGTTCATTTGATGAGGTGAATTTAGGATACACGGAAGAGGAGGCCAAGGCCGAGGCCGCCCGCTGCCTGGCCTGCGGCATATGCTCGGAATGCCTCTGCTGCTATTACAAGTGCGGCCTGGCGGCGATCAATCATGACATGGTCGAAAGGCAGGAAGAAGTTCAGGTGGGCTCCATCATCCTGGCCCCTGGCTATGAGGTTTACAACGCCCGCCTTTCCCAGGAATATGGCCTGGGGCGTTATCCCAACGTGATGAATGCCCTGCAGTTCGAAAGGCTGTTATCCGCCTCTGGCCCGACCATGGGCCACGTCAACCGCCCGTCCGACGGCAAGACGCCGCGCAAGGTGGCCTTTTTGCAGTGCGTGGGCAGCCGTGATCCAAACCACCCTTACTGCTCGGCCGTCTGCTGCATGTACGCCACCAAAGAGGCGATAATCGCCAAAGAACACGAAAAAGAGATCGAGCCAACGATCTTTTTCATCGATCTTAGAGCTTACGGCAAAGGATTCGATGCCTACTATGAACGGGCCAGGAAAGAATACGGCGTACGCTACGTCCGCTGCGCCATCTCCCGGGTGGTGGAAAACCCGCTTACCAAAAATCTTATAATCACCTACCTGGACGATGCCGGGGAAATGAGGGAGGAGGAATTCGAGCTGGCGGTCCTCTCAGTAGGCATGGTTCCTGCGGCTTCTACCAGGGAATTAGGGAAGAACCTGGGGATCGCCCTTGACGACTATGGGTTTGCCAAAACCGATGTCTTAACGCCGCTGGCCACAACCCGGCCTGGGGTGTACGTTTGCGGGGTCTTTCAGGGGCCGAAGGATATTCCCGAAACAGTGGCCCAGGCCAGCGGGGCAGCCGCAGCAGCTTCGGAAATTCTTTCCGAAGTTCGCGGAACCATGGTCTCCCGCAAGGAGTATCCGGAACAGAAGGACGTGAAGGAAGAGGCGCCCCGGATCGGGGTCTTCGTCTGCCGCTGCGGGAACAATATCGGCGGCGTAGTCGATGTCCCCACCATAAAGGAGTACGCTTCATCTCTGGGGAACGTGGTCTTTGCCGATGAAAACCTTTATACCTGCTCCCAGGATACGCAGGAAAAGATTAAAAAGGCCATCGAGGAAAACAAGTTGAACCGGGTGGTGGTCGCTTCCTGCTCTCCGCGCACCCATGAGCCTCTTTTCCAGGAGACGATCCGCGAGGCCGGGCTCAATCGCTATTTGTTTGAAATGGCCAACATTCGCGATCAATGCTCCTGGGTGCATATGAATGAGAAAGAAGAGGCCACGCTAAAAGCCCGCGACCTCGTGCGCATGGCCGTGGCCAATGCCCGGTTGATTCGCCCTCTGGAAGAGGTGAACAAGGGGGTAATCAAGAGGGGGTTGATTATCGGCGGCGGACTTGCCGGAATGACCGCGGCCTTAGGGTTGGCCGAGCAAGGGTTTGAGGCTGTCCTGGTGGAAAAAGAAGAAGACCTCGGGGGCAATCTCCGCCATCTGAAACGCACCCTGGAAGGGAAGGATATTCCCAAATACCTGGAGGAGCTTAAGTCCCGGGTGGCCAAGCATCCGCGCATCCAGGTTTTCACGAACGCGGTTGTTACGGATTTCTCGGGGTATGTGGGAAATTTCAAGACCAGCTTGATGGTCGGGCCGAGGATGTTTACCCGGGAGGTGGAGCATGGGGTAACCATCGTGGCCACGGGCGGAGAAGAGCTTAAACCGAAGGAATACTCCTACGGGGACAACAAACGGGTTTTCACGCAACTGGAGCTGGAGGATCTCCTGGCCTCGGACAGAAAGAAGGCTGTGGAGTTCAAAGAAGTGGTCATGATCCAGTGCGTTGGTTCGCGGAACGAAGAGCGCCCTTATTGCAGCCGGGTGTGCTGCGCCGAAGCAGTGAAGAATGCTTTGACCCTCAAAGCCTTAAACCCCCGGGCGCGGGTGACTATTTTATACCGGGACATGCGCATGTACAGCCTGCTGGAAGAGCACTATAGCCGGGCGCGCAAGGCCGGCGTGCGTTTTCTAAGGTACGGAGAAGATCGCCAGCCGGAAGTCATCAACCGGGATGGTGAGCTTACCGTCAACCTTTACAACCCGGTTCTCCGGGAGGACATGGCCTTCCATCCGGATCTTCTGGTTTTATCCGCGGCCACCGTTCCTGCGGACACGGCGGAGCTGGCCAGCATGCTCAAGGTGCCCCGCACAGCCGACGGCTTCTTCCTGGAAGCCCACATGAAGCTTCGCCCCGTGGATTTTGCTTCGGAAGGGATCTACCTTTGCGGCATGGCCCATGCGCCGAAGATGATTGATGAGAGTCTATCTCAGGCCGCTGCCGCCGTCGCCCGGGCCTGCACCATTCTGGCCAAAGACCAGATTCAGGTGGGCGGGGTGGTCTCGGTGGTGGAATCGGAGAAATGCGCGGCCTGCCTGACCTGCGTGCGGGTTTGCCCCTACAACGTGCCGGTGATCAACGCCGAAGGAGTGGCCGAGATCGAAATGGCCATGTGCCATGGATGCGGTATCTGCGCTTCCGAGTGCCCGGGGAAGGCCATTACCTTACAACACTTTACCGACGAACAGATTCTGGCCAAATGCGATGTTCTATTTGACCTTTTGCCCGTTGTTCAGAAGAAAGAGGCCGCCTGATGGAAAATTATGAACCGACGGTCGTGGCTTTCTGCTGCCATTTCTGCGCTTACACGGCGGCAGATCTGGCCGGAACTATGCGCTTGCAGTATCCAACAAATATCCGCATCGTGCGCATCCCCTGCACGGGCAAGGTGGATGTTCGTTTTCTCCTGGAAGCTTTTGAAAAGGGCGCGGATGGCGTGTACGTGGCCGGTTGTCTGGAAGGAGACTGCCATTTTCTCAAGGGAAATTTTAGGGCCAAAAAACGGGTGGCCCTGGCTAAACGCATATTGGAAGACGCCGGAATCGGAGGGGAGCGGCTGGAGATGTTCAACATGTCTGCGGCCATGGGCCCGCGCTTTGCCGAAGTGGCGAGGGAGATGACCGAACGGATAAGGAACCTGGGACCCAGCCCCATAAAAAGACCAAAGAGCACGGCGCATAGCGCAGAGCGCAAAGAGCAAAGAATATAAAGAATATAAAGAATATAGGACAATGAACAATGAACAATGGACAATTAGCAATGAATTATGAACAGCGCCTTAAACTCTGTGCGCCATGCGCTGTGCTCTATGCGTTTCAATAAGGAGTAAGGGATGATCATAGCAGAAGGAAAACCCATTAAAGATATTCTGGCCATGATCGATGATTATGATAAAATCATCGTGGCCGGATGCAAGGGATGCGTGACCGTTTGTTCAGCCGGGGGGCAGAAGGAAGTTGAAATTCTATCTTCAGCTCTGCGGCTGGCCCGCCAGACTCAGGGAAGGCCTCTGCAAATTAAGGAAGTCACCCTGGAGCGGCAGTGCGACACAGAGTACTTAGAGCCGATGCGCGAATATGCCGATCAATATCAGGCCATTCTCTCCCTGGCTTGCGGCGCGGGCATTCAGTTTGTCGCTGAAAAATTTCGTAAACAACCCGTCCTTCCTGGCGTGAATACCCAATTCATCGGCGTTACCGAAGAACAGGGGGTCTGGACCGAACGCTGCCAGTCCTGCGGCAATTGCCTGCTTCACCAAACCGGAGGCATCTGCCCCGTAACCCGATGTTCCAAGAGTCTGTTTAACGGCCCGTGCGGGGGATCAAAGGCTGGAAAGTGCGAGATCGACCCGCAGGTCGATTGCGGGTGGCAATTGATCTACGAGCGTCTTAAGGAATTGGGACTGTTAGCCAAATTGGAGATCGTCCTGCCCATTAAGGATTGGTCCACCAGCCGGGATGGCGGGCCGCGGAAATGCATCCGGGAGGACTTGAAAATATGAAAGCGGGAAGCAATTTAGAAAAAGTTCTAACCAGCGGCAAATTTGCCGTCACCGGAGAATTAGGGCCGCCCAAGGGGGCGGATGTATCCGTCATCGAGCGTAAAGCCAACCTGCTTAAGGGCAACGTGGACGCCGTCAATGTCACAGACAACCAGACGGCTATTGTGCGCATGTCTTCCATTGCTGTGGGGGCGATTCTCCAGCGGATGGGGATAGAGGCAACCATGCAGATGGTCTGCCGGGACCGCAACCGCATTGCCATGCAGAGCGACATTTTTGGAGCTTATGCCCTGGGCCTTCGCAACATCCTATGCCTTTCAGGAGACCACCAGAAATTCGGCAACCAACCCACGGCCAAGAATGTCTTCGACTTAGACTCCATTCAATTAATTCAGACCGTGAAACTCATGCGCGATGAACACAAGGTTTTAGGAGGGGATGAGATCGAGGGGGCGCCGGCAATGTTTATCGGGGCCGCCGAAAACCCTTTCGCCGATCCTTTCGAGTACCGGGTCATCCGCCTGGCCAAAAAGGTGGCCGCAGGGGTGGATTTCATCCAGACCCAGTGCATATACGACATGGCCAAGTTCGAACGGTTCATGCAGATGGTCTGCGACCGGGGGCTGCACGAGAAAGTCCACATCCTGGCTGGAGTCACGCCTTTAAAATCCGTGGGAATGGCCAGGTACATGAAAGAGAAAGTTGCCGGGATGGAAGTCCCCGAAGAGATCATCGCCCGTATGAAGAGCGCGGGGAAGGAGAAAGCCAGGGAAGAGGGTTTGAACATCTGCGCGGAACAGATTCAAAGACTGCGCCAGATTGAGGGAGTGCACGGCATTCACCTCATGGCTATCGAGTGGGAAGATGCGGTGCACGGCATCGTGGAGCGGGCCGGCCTTCTTCCCAGGCCCGAGGTGAATTAGTTGGGAGTAATTTATAGTAAACGTCAAAAGAAAGTTGTCATTGCGAGGAGCGAAGCGACATGGCAATCTCATGAGATTGCTTCACTTCGTTCGCAATGACCCTTTCCCTGGATGTCAACTTATTTAAGCCGTTCACTATAGTTCGGAGAAAAAAACTTAACTCCGAACTTTGAGATATCCAATGCTCGTTCGTTTTCAACCGCACAACCGCGAAGTTCAGGTGGCCAAAGGAGAAAACTTACTCAGGGCGGCCATGGAAGCGGGGGTTTATATCCAGGCCTCCTGCGGCGGGGAAGGAGTCTGCGGGAAATGCCGGGTGCTGATCGAAAAAGGAGAGGTGGAGGGCCCCCGTGCGCCGGGCATCCCTGAAGAAGATTTCCAGCGGGGCCTGCGCCAGGCCTGCCAGACGCGGGTTATAAGCGACCTGGAAGTCCGCATTCCGGTCGAATCAGAGCTGGACAAGCGGGTGATTGCCAGGACGCGGGAGAGGGTAAGCGCCGGGCGCCAAGT
>Ga0194110_10002383_pt1 | contig 23850 bp, 27 predicted proteins | sample TA2Kig1200mmetaG_FD_146192 | JGI IMG/M metagenome (GOLD analysis project Ga0194110, IMG submission 146192) | Freshwater microbial communities from Lake Tanganyika, Tanzania - TA2015032 Kigoma Deep Cast 1200m | ecosystem: Environmental > Aquatic > Freshwater > Lake | place: Tanzania: Lake...
TTTGTTGATCGAGTATTCGCTCTCTCCATCCCGGAAGAGTCTTCTTGAGATCATTACCTCACTACAACCGGCGTATTCCCCGGGGAATTGCTGCCCGTTGGCGTCAAGTATCAGGGACACTTCCGTCATTCCCACGGGTGCGGCTCCCTCCGCTCCGTGAAAGATGAGGTCATCCATTCTTTTCCCGCGCAGCATTTTCATCCGTTGCTCGCCCATGACCCAGCGGATCGCGTCAACGACATTGCTCTTACCGCACCCGTTGGGACCGACCACAGCGGTGATGCCCTGCGAAAAATCCAGGACGGTTTTATCCCGGAACGATTTAAAACCGATAATCTCCAGTCTTTTCAGTCTCATACTAATCTCTGACCCGGTGATTTCAAATTTTGGGAATTTTAACAGATGAAAAGTCCCTTGTAAAGGAAAAATACAACCAAATGTGGTTAAAAAATTTTGACCACAATATATAGTGTCCCGATGAGCCTCGGGGGAAAGGTTTCACTTTCTCACCGAGAGAGAACGTGGTAACCTTATATGCATGGGATACAACGGAAGGGGAGAGCACGAAAAATGATTTCCCTCTCCAGTCGAGAAGACAAAAAAGTCAACAATCCCGCAGTTTTTTGCCGGTGATGCAACGAGGGGAGACGGCTGTGGTGATTTAAGGAGAGAAAAGGACACTTGAATTATGGATGACGAAAAATGGAAGATCGCCTGCACGGTCTCGGGTATCACTCATGCAAATATCATCCTGGGAAGACTGGAAACGGAGGGTATTCCCGTCCGGCTGAAATACGAGGCTGCATTGGTCGTATATCCGGTCACGATTGATGGTCTCGGCGAGGTGGAGGTTCTCGTTCCTGAACGTCATCTGGAAAGAGCCAGGCAGATCCTCTCTCAATCCTACGATGAAGAGGAACTGGATTGGGAAGGTTCCGGATGATGCGGGGAACCTCTCTCTTCGCACCGCGTCACATTTATCCGGAAGGCTCCCCTGCGTCCGGGGCAGACGTTGCATCATTCCTCGATCCGGTAAAGCTTCTTTTGAAACATCGCCTCTACCGGCCGGGATGCGATAAATGGCTTACCTCTGAGTACGAGAACATCGAATTCGGGTATACAGGGTGCAAAGGCGACGCCGGAAGACTTCAGGTATTGTTCCGCGGAAGGATCGTATTTCGCTGAACCACAATCGGATGTATATACCTCACGGTCATCACGGGACGGCATGACATGTATGCACATTCGCTTCCAGTCTTTTCCCTCCCGGTAATAGATCTGCCCCGATCCGTTGTTCACCATAACAGTTCCTTTTTCCGTAACATGGGCCCTTACGTCTCTTCGATCGGCGAAGTAGCTGTCGGGAGGATCGATAAACGAGAGGGTACTTTTATGAAGAAACGCTAAAAAATGATGGAATCGAGTATCTGATTTCTGCTCTGGAGCACCTTCCTCCCTTTCAGTAAACACTGCTACGGCATAGTCTCCGTAGCATCTGAAAGACTCGGCAAGGGATTTATCGTCGTACGGATAGACAATACGGGCACCCTTTCTCACCGCGGGAATCTCCCTGAGCGGATGTGTAACCCTGCGGTCCCTGAAAATGGTGTAGAGATGATCTTTGTCCATTCTCATGCCGGTGGCACAGTTCGTTTTCGCCTCCGCCTGTAAATCGGAAAGTTCCCGCATCTGGACTTCTCTCAGTCTGGGAGTCGTGTCTTTTTTTGCGAGGACCTCTATCGTTTGTGAACCGAGAATGGTGGAAAACGTAATGGCGTGTCTTCCTTCGTCCAACTTCAGTTTATAGATGTGCATCGTTCCCGATTCCTTTGAGGCAAGATATTTTCTCCCATTAACGGAAAGATTTCCCCTGAGTCCGTAAATGGTTAAATTGATCTTGGAACTTCTATCGAATATCTTTGGCGAATGATCGACAACCCCTCCTATCTGGAATGCGGAAACGCCTACCACATAAAATTCCGGTGGAACTTCACTCCTGTCGGCAGGATACACGATGGCAATGTATTTTTCCGGTCCTATAAATGAGGCATAACCCAGGACCGCCCCGACAAAGACAACCGACAGGGGCAGGACAATCAAAAAGAAGAATCCGAGAATGAGGAAAATCAGAACAACCCTCGTTTTCAAGGATTTTTTATTGAGATACTCTTTCAGACGCGTGACGGTATCTCTTGCCATATGACGCTTCCCTGTAGTTGGCAGTATTCAGAATATTCCGTCCAGGGTGGTGCCGCAACGGGGACAGTTCACGTCCCTGAGGTTCAGTCTTTCGATATGAAATCCGAAACGGTCTATAAGATGTTCACCGCAATGGGAACATATCGTATCCTCACCCTCATTACCCGGAACATTGCCGCTGTATACGTATTTGAGACCGCTGGCCTTGCCGATTGCAGCCGCCCTGTGTATGGATGCGAGCGGTGTTGAGGGAAACGCCGTCAGTTTGTACTGAGGATGAAAGCGACTTATGTGCCATGGCGTTTCCGTCCCGATGGAAACGATAAATCCGGCAATCTGCCGGAGTTCATCGTCGCTGTCATTCAATGACGGGATGAGCAGGGTAGTTACCTCCACCCAGATGCCCGCCGATTTCATTTTCTTCAGACTTTGCAGGACCGGTTGGAGGCGCGCCCCGCACCTCTGACGGTAGAAATCATCGCTGAAAGACTTCAGATCCACATTCGCCGCGTGCAGGTATGGTGATATTGTTTCGATGGCTTCTTCCGTCATGAAGCCGTTGGTCACGAAGACGTTTTTCAGTCCCTTTCCGGCAGCTATTTTCGCGGTATCATAAGCGTATTCAAAAAAGACCGTCGGCTCGGTGTACGTATAGGCAATGGTTTTGGACCCCGTCCCGAGGGCCCTCTCCACCACCGTGTCGGGGGACATATCCCGCCCCATGATGCTTCCGGTTTCCCTCGGCATCTGGGAGATATCGTGGTTCTGGCAGAACGTGCAGCGGAAATTACAGCCCACCGTCGCAATGGAAAATGACCTGGTCCCCGGGTGAACGTGAAAGAGGGGTTTTTTTTCGATAGGGTCCACGTTTTCCGCAATGACCCTGCCGTACACCAGACTGGTAAGGACTCCGCCCCTGTTTTCCCTGACACCGCAAATGCCCCTTTCGTCCGGTTTTATCGTGCACCGGTGGGCACAGAGGTGACAGCGCACCTTGCCTTCTTCACTTCTTTCATAGAGCATCGCTTCCCGCGCCATTTCCAGACCCGCCGTGTTGCCTCATGTACCGTTCACGTTATTCAAAGACGACCTCTTATCCCCCGATGGAAGACATCCCCTTCATGCACTTTTTCCGTTGCCCCTCATCGCAGTACAACTCGTGATGCATGGGTTTTTTCGCAACAGCCCTCTCCATGAGATCCCTCAGCTCCGCATCGCTGCACCCATCCCGCAGCGGGCCTTTCAGATCAACCTCCTCATCCGAGAGCAGGCATACTCTGAGGTGCCCGTCGGCGGTGAGCCGGAGGCGGTTGCACGTCCGGCAGAACTGGTGGCTCACCGGGCTTATGAAACCGATCGCTCCCTGAGCTGCCGAGATTTTGTAAATTTCTGCAGGGCCGTCCGTCTTCCTGGTTTTTGCGTTGATAAACTCAAGTCGGTAATGTCTGTTGATTATCTCTCTCACTGTGCTGTTGGAAAGATACTGGTTGGCGTGGTCGAGGTCGGCGCTGCCCAGATTCATCAACTCGATAAATCTGATCTGGTAAGGTTTATCGAGGCTGAGTTTCGCGAAATCCAGAATCTCGTCGTCATTAAATCCCTTTATTGCCACAACATTGATTTTTATCGGCGAGTACCCGATCCTGTAAACTGCGTCGATGCCCCTGAGAACGGCATTCAGGTCTCCCCCTCTCGTGATGCGGGCGTATTTCCCGGCATTGAGGGAATCGAGACTGATGTTGATCCTTTTGATGCCCGCCGCAAAAAGTTTCTCCGCATACATCTCAAGAAGAGTGCCGTTCGTCGTCAGGCTTATGTCGCGGAGGCCTTCCGTAGATGTCAGTGATTGAATGAACTCCACGACACCGCGTCTTACCAGGGGCTCACCCCCTGTTATCCTTACCTTACTGACGCCTGCGCTCACCGCGACGCGCACAATCCTCAGTATCTCCTCATACCGGAGAATATCATCGTGCCCGATCAGGGACAATCCCTCCTTCGGCATGCAGTAATCGCAGCGGAGATTGCACCTGTCCGTAATTGAGACTCTCAGATAATTTATTTCCCTGTTGTATCTGTCAACCGTCATTCAACATATCCACCGGAGTATCGTGACATGTTCGTGCGAAGAGAAGGTCTGTTTAACATACTTACGGGAGCATGACAAGAACTTCACGATTCGGTGCGCGGGTACGGCAATTCTTCCTTGACATGGGGGCAATTCTTTATTAAGAGTCAACCTTCATTTTTATCGATCACCGTATCGGTGTTCACAACGGGCACACATGCCCGGGGAGAAGGTGTATGCAGAAGATTCCTATTACGAAGGCAGGATTTGATAAATTAAAGAAGGAGCTGGAGTATATCAAAACAGTATCCCTGCCCGAAAACATCCGGGACATCGAAGCGGCGAGATCCCAGGGGGACATTACAGAGAATGCAGAATATGCCGCAGCCAAGGAGAGACAGTCTTTTATCCAGGGAAGAATTCAGGAACTGGAAAACAATCTTGCCAAATCATACATTGTGCATCTCAACGGTGTAACCACCGACAAGGTTGTGTTTGGATCCACGGTGACTCTTGAAGACATGAATTCCGGGGCAGGAATAACCTACCGTCTTGTGGGGCCCCTGGAGTCGGATATCGATGAGAACAGGATTTCCGTAACCTCGCCGTTAGGGAAAGCTCTCATCGGGAAAAGTGTCGGTGAAGAGGTAATTGTCGAGACACCGGGGGGGACACGGGAATTCGAGATTGTGAACATTTCCATCGGAACATAAAAGGATATTTCACTCACGCAAATAGGAAAAGCCGGGATCGATTTTTCGATCCCGGCTTTTCCGCTTCATCGTATGTATTCGTCCTTATGACTTTTCCGCCACGTGTATCCGGGCGATTGCTCTGAGCAAAGCTGCCCTTATGAGCTCGAAATCAGCATCTTCCTTCGACATCTTGGAGAGCTTCGCTTCCGCATTCTCTTTTGCCCTCTTCGCTCTTTCCCGGTCGATCAGATCAGACCTCTCGGCAGTTTCCACCAGGATGGTTACCTTGCCACTGGTTACTTCCGCATAGCCGGTATTCACCGCGAAGTAGGTCTTCTTTCCCTCCCTGGTAAAATTCAACTCGCCGATATCAACCGCACTGAGAAGTGCCGCATGCCCTCGCAATACACCGAATTCACCCTCGGAACCCGGCACCGTTACCTCTTCCACCTTCCCGCTGAAGGCCATTTTTTCCGGGGTAACGACTTCCAATATCAATTCATCAGCCATGGGGAATCCTCCGGCCTGTTACTCTGAGAGCTTTCTCGCTGCCTCGACAACCTCGTCGATACCACCCACCATGTAGAAGGCCTGCTCCGGGAGGTCGTCATGTTTCCCTTCCAGGATTTCCCTGAACCCTCTCACCGTTTCCGCGACAGAAACGAATTTTCCTTCCCTGCCGGTAAACTGGGCAGCAACGAAGAACGGCTGCGACAGGAACCGCTGAATTTTCCGGGCTCTGCTGACCGTCAGCTTATCCTCTTCCGAAAGCTCGTCCATACCCAAAATGGCGATGATATCCTGGAGATCCTTGTACTTCTGCAGTGTCACCTGAACCATTCTTGCGGTCTGATAGTGGTCCTGGCCCAGTACGTTGGGATCGAGGATACGGGAAGTGGAGTCCAAGGGATCCACTGCGGGATAAATTCCCAGCTCCGTGAGCGGTCTCGACAAGACGACCGTACCGTCAAGGTGCGCGAAGGTTGTTGCCGGTGCGGGATCCGTCAGGTCGTCCGCGGGAACGTACACGCACTGGACGGCGGTGATTGATCCCTTCGTGGTAGAGGTAATTCTCTCCTGCAATTCTCCCAGGTCTGTGGCCAGCGTCGGCTGGTAACCCACCGCGGAAGGCATACGGCCAAGAAGCGCCGAAACCTCCGAACCGGCCTGGGTAAACCGGAATATGTTGTCGATAAAGAGGAGGACGTCCTGTCCCTCCACATCCCGGAAATATTCCGCTGCCGTCAGCGCAGTGAGTGCCACTCTTGCTCTCGCTCCCGGGGGTTCCGTCATCTGTCCGTAAATGAGAGCAGCCTGTTTGATAACACCCGATTGTTTCATTTCCAGGTAGAGGTCGTTCCCCTCACGCGTTCTTTCGCCGACACCGGCAAAAACGGAAATGCCTCCATGGTGCATGGCGATATTGTGGATCATCTCCATCATGACGACGGTTTTACCGACGCCTGCGCCGCCGAACATTCCCATTTTCCCTCCTCTGGGAAAGGGAACCAAGAGATCGATAACCTTCACTCCCGTTTCCAGAACATGGACTGCCGTATCCTGTTCAAGAAATGCCGGGGCTTCCCTATGGATCGGTGAGTAATTTTTTGCCACCACGGGCCCCAGGCCGTCAACCGGCCTGCCGACGACGTTCAGAATCCTCCCCAGGCATTCCGGTCCCACGGGTGCCTTTATGGATGAGCCCGTATCCGTCGCCTTCATGCCCCTGACAAGACCGTCCGTGATGTCCATGGCGACGCATCTGACGACATTGTCCCCCAGGTGCTGGGCAACCTCAACAATCAGATTTCCTTCCGTGTTATCAATTGCGGGATTGGTAATGGCGATGGCGTTAAAGATATCCGGAAGTTTCCCTTCCTCAAACGCAACATCGACTACCGGTCCAATTACCTGCACAACCGTTCCTACATTCATACCAGTCTCCTTAATGTATAGTGCTTTTACCTCTTTTAACTCTTTGCCAGGGCTTCCGTACCGCCGACGATATCCATCAATTCGGCGGTGATTGCAGCCTGTCTCGCTTTGTTCATTTTCAGCGTCAGAGATTGAATCATTTCCTCACAGTTCTTTGTCGCATTATCCATCGCCACCATCCGGGCGCCGTTCTCTCCGGCGGAGGTCTCCAGAAGCGCTCTGAATACCAGAACATGGACATACATGGGAAGAAGTTTCTCCAGGAGTATCTCATCAGAGGGTTCGTAGATGTATTCGATCCGCCTGACCGGATCCACGTCTTCATCTTTTCCGATGGGAGGAAGGGGGAACAGTCTTATCACCGCGGGTCTCTGAATCGCGATATGCACGAATTCATTGTATACGACGTACAATTCGTCATATTCGGCTTTAATGAAGGCCGGAATGATTTCATTGGAGATGTTCACGGCCAAGGTAAAATCGAATTTCCCGAAGACGTCAGCCCAGTCCTTGACGAGTCTGGTTTTTTTTCTGAAATAGTCCCTCGCTTTCCGCCCTACCGCGATCAATTCTACTTCTTTACCCTCTTTGTTCTTGTCTCTGGTAAACCTCTCTGTGGCCTTTATCAGGTTGGTGTTGAACCCTCCGCAGAGACCCCGGTCGGCGGTCATACAGATCACCCTGATTTTTTTCGGTTCCCTGACGGCCAGAAGGGGATGATTTTCCGCATCCACCCGGAGTGCAAGGCTGCTGAGAACTTCCATGAAGCGAATCGCATAGGGACGGAAATTCTCCAGCCTCGTCTGGGCGGCTTTCAATTTTGACGCCGCCACCATGTTCATGGCTCTGGTAATCTGCTTCGTCTTCTGAACTGCAACAATTTTTCTTTTAATGTCCTTCAATGCGGCCATTGAAGTGTACTCCCTTTTCTCAATTGTGTACTTTACATCGAGAGACGTTCACTCAGTTATCTGGAAACAAATACTGAGTCAAACTCTGTGAACACATCCCTCATCTTCTTCTCAAGATCAGGGCTGATTTCTTTTTTCTCTTCGATTTCCCTGTTGATCTCGGGATACTTGGTTTCGATGAAACTCAGGAGCTGAGGCTCATAATCCTTCAGTTTACCGACGGGATACTTATCCAGGAATCCCCTGGTTCCCGCAAAGAGGATGGCAACCTGCTTCGACAGAGACCTCGGCTCGTACTGGGGCTGCTTCAGGATTTCTACCAGACGTACACCTCTCTCCAGCTGTGCCTGGGTTGCTTTGTCCAGGTCGCTGCCGAACTGGGCAAAGGCTGCCAGTTCCCGGTACTGGGCGAGTTCAAGTTTCAGTCTGCCCGCAACCTGTTTCATGGCCTTTACCTGAGCCGCACCCCCGACCCGGGAAACCGACAACCCCACGTTGATTGCCGGCCTGATACCGGAGTAGAACAGACTCGGCTCCAGGTACACTTGGCCGTCAGTGATGGAAATAACGTTCGTGGGGATGTACGCCGACACGTCCCCTGCCTGGGTTTCAATAATGGGGAGCGCAGTGAGTGAACCTCCCCCGAGTTCATCGTTCACGCGGGCGGCCCGTTCCAGCAAACGGGAGTGGTTGTAGAAAATGTCTCCCGGATATGCTTCCCGTCCCGGAGGTCGCCTTAAGAGCAACGAGATCTGCCGGTAGGCAACGGCCTGTTTGGACAGATCATCGTAAATGATCAGGGCGTCCTGTCCCCTGTCACGGAAATACTCACCGATACTGCATCCCGAATAGGCGGCTATATACTGGAGTGTTGCCGGGTCACTGGCACATGCCGCGATAACGCAGGTATATGACATGGCACCGTGCCTTCTGAAGCTTTCCACTACCTGTGCCACCGTTGACTTCTTCTGACCGATGGCCACGTAGATGCACTTGATACCGGTATCCTTCTGCCTGATAATGGCATCGACGCCGATGGCTGTCTTGCCGATCTGCCTGTCGCCGATGATGAGTTCTCTCTGTCCTCTTCCTATCGGCGTCATGGCGTCGATCGCCTTGATGCCGGTGTACATGGGTGTGTTCACGGGCTGTCTGCTCACAACACCCGGGGCAACCATTTCAATCCTCCTGAACTCAGTAGCCTCGATGGGACCTTTACCGTCAAGGGGTGCGCCTGTCGCATCGATTACCCGACCTAACACGGCCTCTCCTACGGGAACCTGGGTAATTCTTCCTGTCCTCTTTACGATATCGCCTTCCTTGATATGGGTTACCTCACCCAGAACGGCGACACCGACGTTATCGGTTTCCAGGTTAAGCACCATCCCCAGTGTCCCACCAGGAAATTCCAATAATTCCATAGCCATCGCATTTTCCACACCATAAATCCTGGCGATTCCATCTCCCACCGATAGGACCGTTCCCACTTCGCTGATATCGAGTTTCTTTTCGTAGTCTCTAATTTGTTTGGAGATGATTTCACTGATTTCTTCTGCTCTGATTCTCTCCATGCTTTATATTTCCTCCCCTAAGAGATTCCTTATATTATTCAGTTGCGTTTTTATGCTCCCGTCATAGAGCGTATCCCCCACGCCGACAACAATACCTCCCAGTAACGAAACATCTTCCGAGACAGCCATCTCCACTTTTCTGCCGGTCAACTCCTCCAGGCGCACCTGGAGTTTACCGGACATCTCCGAGGAAAGGGGAAACGCCGTCCTGACATCAATCCGGATCGTTCTCAAGGCGTCGTCCATAAGCCGACGGTAACAGTTTTCAATTTCAGGAAGGATGCCGATCCTTCTCTTATCAACCAGCAGTTTGAGAAAATTAGTCGTCACATCCGATACGGCGATTTTTTGCAAAATTGAATCGATGACGGCTCTCTTTTCGGCCTGATTGAAAACGGGGTTCGTAAGGAGTTCCCTCAGATTTCTATTTTTGCTGAGGATAGAAGAGAAAAGTATCAGTTCCTGGTAATATTTCTCGTATTGTCTGTCTTCTTTTGCGATTCCAAAAAAGGCTCGGGCATAACGTTTCGCAATATTACTGCTGATCAATGTTTTTTCACCACCTTATCTAAATAGTCTTTCACCATAAGTTCGTGATGCTCCGGGGTAATATTTTTCTTGAGGATTTCTTCAGCCATTTCCACGGAAAGCTGAACCGCCTCCAGCCTCAGCTGATTCTTGGCTGCCTTGAGTTCCTGTTCCATTCTCGTCTGGGCATCTTCCTTCAATTTTTCCGCAGCTTTCCTGGCGTCTTCAATGATTTTTTCTTTTTCGATCAATCCCTGGGCTTTTATCGTTTCGATGATCTGGTCAATCTCCTCCGTCGCCTTATCAATCTTTGCCGAGTACTCTGCAAATTTTTTCTCCGCATCCTCTTTTTCGACTACGGCTTCTTCCAGGGAAGTCTTGATGTCCTGGCGCCTTTCCGCGAAGAATTCCTTGATTTTCTTTGCAGCCATCCAGTAGAGAAACCACATAAGAACCGCAAAGTTGAGCAACCTCCACCCGAAGTCGATCAGGGTTCTCGTTTTATCCTCGCCTTCGCCTCCCCCCGCTGCATGCACTGCTGCAGCAGTGAAGATAATGAAAAGGAGTGTGAATATCACCGAACGTACACACAATCGACTGCGACGCTCAGCACACAATGATTTCATTGGATACTCCTTCCCAGCAGCTTTTCCGCAATATCGACAGATATTTTCCTGGACTGGTTGGTCAAGATATTCTTCGCTTCGCTGATTTCTCTGCTCAATTCTCCATGAAACTGCTCCATCATGGCAGGAATCTCAGATCTGGCAGTTTCAAGGAATCCTTTTGCCACATCCGCCCCTTCTTTTATGATTTCATTCTTTTTCTCCAGAGCTTCCAGCTTTGCCAAGCGAAGTTTCTCCTCGTAGGCGGCCATTCTTTCCTCGACGCTTTGTTGGAGCTGCCTGATTCCTTCTTCCGTGTCCTGGAGCTGTTTTTTCCGTTTATCGATGATTCCCAGAATCGGTTTGTAGAGGAGCAGATTTAATATGAAAATAAGGGCGAGAAAATTCACCATCTGCAAAAATAGTGTATAATCAAGACTGATCACAATCGTACCTCACAGAAGGGATCCTTAAAAAATTTCAAAAAAAACCGAGTGAAAGAACGAAAATCATCCACCCGGCTCATCAATAATCAGCGATTTTTAAATTCCAGATAGCTTTTGATGCCCTTTCGAAAGAAAATCTCCCAGCACCCTTTGAAATAGATTATAAACACCAAAAACCTCAAACTCTCGGGTATTCAAAAATCGCGGTCTAATAATCATAACTCTCGGTTAAAGTCAAGCACTTTTTGGCTCCGCTGGATTTTACCTGACTGGGGTGTATTGATCTTCTAAGTGACTGAATTTAGATATTTTATTTCTATTCCCTTTCACTCTTTCCGTCGTCCATTCTGGAGATACCTTCGAAAATCCCCCCCTCCTTTATCACGAAAATGGGCGCTCTTACATTACCCTCGAGACGTCCCGGTGGATGGATTTCGATCCGTTCCTTCACGTCGATCTGCCCGTGAACATCCCCGCTGATGACAATGACATCAACGTTTATATCCGCTTCAAGAGACGCCCCTTCCCCGACCACCAAAGTGCCGCCGCCGTATATTTCCCCGGAGAACTTCCCATCGATTCGGACAGTTCCATTAAATATCAGTTTCCCTGTAAATTCCGCACCTTTCCCGAGAAAGGCCTTCACATCTTCCTCTTTTTTCTTGTTTGCCATCGCCAGATCTCCACTTCACACCCTCAACGAATCACGGATGAAGAATAAACCGTCTCATGCTTATGTTCATCAAAAAGCCCATTGCCACCATAAGTACTATCATTGATGACCCCCCGTAACTGAGAAAGGGCAGGGGAATACCCACGACGGGGAGAAGACCAAGCACCATCCCGATGTTGATAAAGACTTCCCAGAATATGAGCATGGATATGCCAAAGGATATGAGCATTCCCAACAAATCTCTTGAATGGAGAGCGATTTTAAGGCACCAGAGAACCAGCGCGAGAAACATAACCATCACGATGAGCGCTCCCATGAATCCCCATTCCTCAGCAAAAACGGAGAATACAAAGTCTGTCTGCTGTACCGGTAAAAATTTCAACTGAGTCTGGGTTCCCTTTAAATACCCCTTGCCGATGATGCCCCCTGAGCCCACGGCAATGATGGATTGTATAATGTGGTATCCCGAACCTAAAGGATCACTTTCCGGATTGAAAAACGTGATGATTCTCTCTCTCTGGTAATCCTTTAAGAAGAACCAGGAGAAAGGGGTGACAATGAGAACGCTTACAATCGCCAGAACAAGAGATTTCCACTGAACGCCGACGAAAAAAGTTATTGAGGTGAAGATGATGAGAAGAACGAGAGCGGTACCCAAATCAGGTTGTTTCAGTATAAATGAAAATGGAATGAAGACAATAAAAAACGGTATCAACAGCTCTTTGAGGTTATAGCTTTTCTGTATCCTGTGTTCGTCGAAGTATTTCGCCAGAGCGATTATTGTCGTCAGTTTCACCAATTCCGAGGGTTGGAAGGAGAATCCCTGTATCATAATCCAGCGTTGAGATCCGTGTGTGGTATACCCGTACAATGCCACTAATAACAGAAGGAGTACCGAGAATGCATAGATGATATAGGCATATCTGCAGATAAGATGATAATCGATACAAACCGTTATCCCCATTAACACGAGGCCGATCATGATCCATTGCGCCTGTTTGACATAGAGGGTTTCCTGCTTGAAATCGCTGAGACTGTAACCGGCACTGTAAATATTCAGTATGCCGATAACACAGAGCCCGAGAAGCAGAAGGAGAAGCATCCAATCAAAGTTAATAAGTAATCGACGGTCGAATTTCATATTCTACGGTTATTTATCGTGCGTGAACAAAAATGAACCTTTATTCATGGAATCCCTCTCACCTTCGGGCGTGATCCTCAGCCTTCTTCACTGTGACCGTTTCCTGTTGTTTGTTATGCACTGACCGCTTGTATTCAAAATATGCATCAATGATCTTCCTTGCGATCGGGGCAGCTACAGCCCCGCCGCTGCCCGAGTGCTCCACAATTACCGCAATCGCTATCTCGGGATTCTTATAAGGGGCATAACACGTAAAAAGAGCGTGATCCCTGTATTTTGCCGATATTTTAATTCTCCTGCGGGCACTTTCATCATCAGGCAGACCGATAACCTGGGAGGTGCCCGTTTTTCCACATACATCCGCTTCCTTCCTGCTTAACGCATGTCCTGTTCCTCCCGGTTCGTTCACCACGCCCCACAACGCATGCTGCAATATCTCGATATTTTTCCTGCTCAGAGAAAGCGTGCCCACCTGTTCCGGTTCGAACGTCTTTATGATCTGGCCATCCATTGATTCAATCCTCTTGACGAGCCGCGGGCGGTAGAGGGTTCCGCCGTTGGCAAGGGTCGCATATACGTTCACCAGCTGTAAGGGTGTGACAAGGTTGAAACCCTGCCCGATAGAAATAGAAATCGTCTCTCCCATCTGCCATGGCTCTTTGAATCTGGTCTGCTTCCATGTTTTTGTCGGAACGAATCCCGGCTTTTCCCGGGAGAGATCAATCCCGGTACGTTTGCCCAGGCCAAATTGATGAGCGTAATAGGCTATTTTATCAACGCCCAGCAGTTTCCCCAGATTATAGAAATACACATCACAGCTCTCAACAATGGCACGGTGGAGACTGATACGACCGTGACCGTGTTTATTCCAGCACCGGTAGGTTCGATTACCGAGGTCGAAAGAACCGTGACAGGTGAACGCCGTCTCAGGAGTAATCAGGCCTTCCTCGAGGGCTGCGGCCGCGACAATGAGCTTGTATGTGGAACCCGGAGGGTACTGACCTGCGATTGCTCTGTTTTCCATCGGGTGTGACGGATCAGATGATAATTTCTCCCAGTCCTCGGAGGAAATTCCTCCATTGAAGAGGTTGGGATTAAAAGAAGGGGAACTTACGAGTGCAAGGATAGAACCATCGCGGGGATCCATGACGACAACGGCACCGGCCTTATCCTTCATGGCATCCCAGGCGATTTTCTGTAAATGTACGTCCACGGTGAGAACGACGTTGTATCCGGGAACGGGATCGATCTTGCCGATGACTTTAATTTCCTTCCCCAACACATTTACCTCTACCTGCTCGGCTCCACACTTTCCCTTGATGTACTGATCCAGAAATTTCTCTAAACCATCTTTTCCTACAATATCACCGACATTCGCTTTGTCGGCAACATCCTTTTTCAATTCCTCCCTGCTGATTTCTCCCGTATAGCCGATAATGTGAGCCATTGCCGCTCCATGAAGGTATAGCCTTGTCGGAACCACTTCGACGGCTACACCCGGCAGATCGGTTGCATGAGTTTCGACAACAGCCAGTTTTTTCATACTGATATTTTTCTCAAGCTTTACCGGACTGAACCACCTTTTCTTTCCCGGGTCGGGGATATCCAATGAAAAGGGTATCGATCGGGCTTCATACAGATCCTTTAACTTGTATGCGACGTCGTGGATTTTTTTTGTGCGGTTCGGCACGAAAATAACATCGAAGGACGGCTGATTGTCGACGAGGACATGCCCGCCGGTGTCCAGGACCAATCCCCGCAAAGGTTTGATTTTGCGGAGACGGACGCTGTTGTTTTCCGATCGCTGTCTCAGTTCGTCTCCCCTTATGACCTGAAGATGCCACATCCTCAAAACCAAGAGGCACAGCATCACGGACACCACGGCGAAGATAATTTTAAAACGGGACCTGAATTCACCGGGTTCGTGTTCATTTAATCGGGTACGCATTTCTCCCACCCAGGACAATCTCGACGCGGCGGAAAGTAGTAAACACTGCCGGACTAATAATACCAATGACCAGTGCCTGTGGTATAGAGGTGTTCACCACATGCCTGAAAATATCACCCTCGTAAATGAGTGGATGCATGACAAGAATCATGAGCGCCTCAAAGAGAACACATAGCAATGAAAAAAATCCTATAAAAATCAATTTATCCGGAACAACTCTCTGTGAAGCAAGCATGGATACAAAGTAGATGAGAATATAAATGAGAGTATAAAATCCGGAAATGGAACCGCTCATGCAATCTAAGAGAAAACCAAGAGACAAGCAAAGAAGTCCTCCTCTGAGTACATCGAGCCGGAATCCTGCATAAATTGTCACAACGAGAGAGATTTCTATCCCGATTTTCCCGAAGAACAGAATGTCGGAAATCGCTGTCTGAACGACGATCAGTAAAAGGCAAAATAGGGGAAGAATAAGGTAGTAAATCACTTTGGATTATCCTTATGTATAAGGAGAATAACCACCTCTTCAAGTCTCGATAAATCCACTAAGGGGGTAACGGCTATTTTCTGAAACAAACCGCTGTCGGTTTTATCCGCACGCTGCACCACGCCTAACAACAATCCCTTGGGGAACATGCCCGCCAGACCGGAAGTCAGGACAACATCTCCGGCATTGATCGTCTCCGTTTTCGAAATGTACTTCAGAGAACAGCCCGCAGGAGACGATCCCTGAAGAATACCCTGAACTCTGCTGCCCTGAATAAGCGCATCGATGTTACTGTTTTCATCAATGAGGAGCAACACCCTCGACGCGTGCCAGGTCGTTTCAATGGTTCTCCCCACAACCCCCTGATCAGCAACAACCGGCAAACCCACCCTGATTCCGTGTGCCGTTCCCCTGTCAATTAAAATTGTCTTGTTTATCGATGCCTGGTCTTTGGCAATCACCCTTGCAGCTATAGAAGGGTATTCTATATTTTCACTCAGCTCCAGGAGTTTCTGCAGACGCGAGGATTCTAAATATCCTTCCCGATATTTGATGACCTCAGATACAAGCCGGGCATTTTCTTTCTTGAGGCGTCTGTTCTCCTCTTCCAATCCCACTAAAAAGAGGTACCGTTCCCATACCTCACTCATCGTTCTGAAAGAGGAATTCAGTACATTGATCAGTGGTGCTGACGTCTCCAGAATCAGCCTCCTCGGGACACCGGGTTCCTCAGGTTGCTTCACACCATATGACAGGATAATCAGAGATATGACAAGCAGTATACATGCTATTATAATTCGTTGGTATTTCCTGGGAAATAACATTTCACTACCGCGACGCTCACAGAGAAGGCGTGAACTGGTGGAGAGGTTTGCAAGGATCACCTACAGTATATAAAAAGATATGCCCGTACTCTTCTATATCTGGAAGGTCACCTCTTTGAGCACGTCGAGATGATCCAATGCCATGCCGGCACCCCGGGCAACAACCGAGAGAGGATCATCTGCAACTGTGATGGGGAGACCCGTTTCTTCCCGGATCAAGAGATCGAGATTCGTGAGGAGTGCTCCGCCACCGGTCAACACAATTCCCCTGTCCACAATATCTCCGGCCAGTTCGGGCGGAGCGTTATCCAGGCCGTCTTTTATTGCATCCACAATAATGCTTACAGGTTCAGCGATTGCTTCTCTTACTTCTTCGGAGTTGATCTCAACGATTTTCGGAATGCCCGAAATGAGATTTCTTCCCTTCACATCCAATTTTCGTAATTCTCCATCCGGGAACGCACATCCTATGGTCATCTTGATAATTTCCGCAGACCGTTCCCCGATGAGGAGGTTGAACTTTCTCTTCATATACTGGACGATTTCTTCGTCCATTCTGTCTCCCGCGACCCGGACAGACTTGGAGTACACGATACCGGCAAGTGATATCACCGCCACCTCCGTGGTTCCACCGCCGATATCCACCACCATGGAACTGGTGGGCTCCATAACGGGCAGACCGGCTCCGATTGCCGCCGCCATGGGCTCTTCGATAAAATAAATTTCCCTCGCCCCTGCCGACTCCACAGTTTCTCTGACCGCCCTCTTTTCCACCTGGGTGATTCCGGAAGGTATCGATACGATAATTCGCGGTCGTACGAGCGCCCTTCGATTGTGAACCCGGAGAATGAAGTGTCTGAGCATTGTTTCCGTGATGTCGAAATCGGCGATCACCCCGTCTCTCATGGGCCTGATTGCAACAATATTTCCAGGGGTTCGACCCAACATCTTCTTGGCCTCCAAACCGACGGCCAGGACCTTTTTTGTTCCCCGCATGTCTTTATGAACAGCAACAACCGAGGGCTCGTTGAGTACTATCCCTTTCCCCTTCATATATACCAGCGTATTTGCTGTTCCTAAATCAATCGCAAGATCATTGGAAAATTTTCCGAGAATAAAATCAAATAGCAAGGTTCGTCCTCCTTATTTACTAAATATCGATAATAACAAAATAACGCAGATTGCAAGGAATTTCTAATACAGTATTTCCTTCCCCTAAGCAATGACTTTTTGATTCGGGGCAAAATCGCTCTTTCCCGTTGAACGAGGGGGGACAGAGCCGCAGGTCTCTTCCCGGAGCAAAAAGGTGTTGCATTTTAATGGTGTCTATACTACTAATTCCCGGCCTTGATCGGCAGCGAACGGATACCTCAAAACGTGCTCTGCGGAGGGGCGGACATATTATGGATAAACCTCTCCACGATCCCCGCAACCTTTTGCGGCAGGCTACACATGGGTAGAAGGTTAGTGACATGCTCGATCTTATGAGAAAACATGCCAGAAACTGGCTTGTGAAAATCCTGATAGGGATGGTCATCATTGTTTTTATTTTTTACTTCGGCTCAATCCGCGGGAGGGACAGGGCCGAAACGATCGCTTCTCTTGATGATCAAATCATTTCATATATGGAGTTACAGAGAGAGTATCATAACCTCCTCGACTTCTACCGGCAACGTTACGGGGACAAGCTTTCGGATGACATGCTGAAGGCCCTCAACCTGAAGCAACAGGCCTATGACAACATTATCAGTCAGGCCGTGATTCTTCACAAGGCCAAAGAGTTCAACATACAGGTCACCGAGGAGGAGGTCAGGGCTTCTATCCTCGCAAATCCCTCTTTTCACAGGGGGGGCGTTTTTGATGAAAGGATTTACCAGCAGGTGCTCCGTTACAGGAAGATTTCTCCGGCCGATTTCGAAGTGAACCAGAAGAAGCTGTTAACCATGATGAAACTGGAGAACATCATCCAGAGTGCCGTGAAGGTGTCGGACAGGGATGTCTTTGATCTGTACAGAATACAGAATGAGAAAATCAATGCGAACTACATACGTCTGCCGATAAAGGGATTCCGGGAAAAGATCAGGCCTGACAGGAGAGAGCTCGAGGCGTACCTGAAACAGCACGAGGAAGAATTCCGGGTTCCGGAGCAGATCAAGGTCAACTACCTCTCATTTTCCAGCAAAGACTTTTCGTCTTCCGTAAAAATATTCGAGGCGGAGATCGCCGATTACTACGAGCGTCACAGAGAGAGTTACAGGGGAAAAGGAGGGAAACCGGTTCCGCTTCCGGAAGTGAGAAATAAAATTGCCTCTGAACTGATACACAGACAGGCGATGCAAAAAGCCTCCGAGGCTGCCAAGAAAGCCCACGACACAATTTACCAGAAGGAAAATTTCGAAGACTACGCCAGGCAACACGGATTGGAGATCCACTCAACAGGGTTTTTCAATCCGAATAAGCCTCCGCAGGACTTGAGGCTGATCAACGATTTTCCCGCCGCCGTGCTGAACCTCAAAACTCACGAAACAAGCTCCGTTCTCTCGGACAATAGACGGTATTATCTTTTGAAGGTGGTTGCCAGAAACCCCTCCTATATCCCCTCACTTAAAGAGATTGAGACAGAAGTAAGCAAAAGATACGGGGACGAAGAATCACGTAACCTCGGCAAGAAAGAAGCCGATGCGATACTGGACCGTCTGAAGAAGGGGGAAACGATACACAAAGTGGCACAGGAGAAGGGCCTGCGCATTGAAGAAACGGGGCTCTTTGTTCCCTCTTCACCAGTACCCAAACTCGGAGCTTCCAGGGAACTGGGTGATACTCTTGCTGTACTTTCCGAGAAGAATCCTTATCCGGAAAATGTGTTTCTCGTGCAGGATCATTACGTCATACTGAGGTTCAAAGAGAGAGGGAAACTGAACACCGCCGACTTCGAGGCCAAAAAGGCATTGCTGAAAGTTTCGCTCAGGAGAATGAAGGCGAGCGAATACATTCTTTCGTGGCTCGAGAAAAACAAAGAATACATGATCAAAGAAGGAAAGTTGAAGATTCTCAAAGACGTCAAAGATCTCTGATCACTTTAAGTGTACCGCCGTACCGTTCATTCCTGATGGTGTTCCGAAACAAAGAGCGGTACATGTACAAATTGACCTACGTCCACCAGACCCCTGTCGGTGATTTTTAATTCCGGGATGACCGGCAGGGCGAGAAATGAAAGAGCCATAAAGGGTTCTTCCAGGTGACATCCCAGGATGCCCGCAGCCCCGTTCACCTCCTTCCAGCCGCGAGCGACTTCTTCAAGGGGAAGGTCCGACATGAGCCCTGCAACCGGAAGAGGAAGGCGTGACAAAATTTCTCCGTTCTTTGCGGCGACCAATCCTCCCCCCATTTTTTCTACTGCCTTTACCGCAGTGAAAATATCGGGGTCGGTACATCCCACGGCGATGATGTTGTGGGAGTCGTGGGCAACGGAAGAGGCCAGAGCACCCCCTTTGAGTCCGAAACCCTGTACCATACCGAGACCTATGTTTCCAGTGCCGTGGTGACGCTCGACAACGGCGATCTTGATCAGATCTCTCTTCGTGTCTGCCACGATGCTGCCATTGTACACCGGGGCTTTTACGACAACATTTTTCGTGAGAATCTGATCGGGAATGAGACCGATCACGCGGATGTATTCTCCCCCCTCCCTTATGGCAAAGGAATGGGGACCGTAAGATTTGATGTTCATCGATGATAAATTATCAGTCGGTGCAGGCCGGGGAAATTCGCAGGTGAAAACGCCGCGATCGAAGACCTTGCTGCCTTTCTTCAGTACTGTCTCTACCGTGACGGGCTGAAGCGATGACAGAATGAGCACATCCGCCTGAAAACCCGGTGCGATTGCGCCTACATGACGGAGGCCGAAGTAGCGGGCAGGGCTGAGCGTTACCATGGCAAGAGCCAGGAGGGGATCGATCCCCTGGCCGACCGCGATGTCAATGAGGTGGTTCAGGTGACCTTCCTTCAGGAGATCATGGGGATGGAGGTCATCGGTAACAAGGGAACATTGACACACCGTGTCCCGCGTCACGAGGGGCAGGAGGGTCTTCAGGTTTTTCGCCTGCGTTCCTTCTCTCATCATGATGTACATGCCTAAGCGCATCTTTTCTCTCGCTTCCTCCAGATCCGTGCATTCATGGTCCGAGCGGAGACCTGCGGCAATGTAGGCGTTAAGGTCCCTGCCGGAGAGAAGAGGAGAATGGCCGTCCCTTACATATCCCGAGAAAGCCTCGATTTTATCCAGCACACCGTTCATCCCCGCGACGACACCCGGATAATTCATCATTTCCGCCAGTCCCAGTACCCGCTCCTCTCTCTGAAATGCCTTCAGGTCTTCGCAGGTCAGTGTTGTTCCCGACGATTCCAGGGATGTTGCCGGAACACAGGAGGGGAGCATAATATAGATATCTACCGGAAGACCTTCGCTGCTCTCGATGAGGTAGCGAATGCCTCTTTTACCGACGACGTTTGCAATTTCATGAGGATCCGCGATTATGGCGGTGGTTCCATACGGGAGCACCGCTTTTGCGAGTTCCGGGGGCGAGAGCATGGTGCTCTCAATATGAAAATGACCGTCGATAAAGCCGGGGCAGAGAAACATTCCCTCTGCGTCGATTACCCGGGGGCCTTCGTAACTACCGACACCGACGATGAGACCGTCGTATATGGCAACGTCCGCTTCGACAATCTCACGGGAAAAGACATTTATCACCCTCCCCCCTTTCACCACTAAATCGGGAGGACGTTCACCTCTGGCCGCCCTGATCCGATTTTTCAGCTGCTCAACCGCCATACCCCTTCCCTGTTCATTTGAAAATAATGTTCGCTCTGAGATACTCCACAAAATAACGATAAAACGCCACAATCACGAGGGAATGTGTTATTTCCCCGGCACTGATGAGGCGGGGAATTTCCGAAAGCGGCCGGAGGATTACAGAAATATCTTCCCGGTCATCCTGGTTTTGCTCACCTGCGGGAAAGACGTTTCTGGCGAGAAACGTATAGCAGAGATTATTCTGAATGGCCGGGTTTGGATGCACGGTGCCCAGAGGGACAAGGGATTCTTCCCTGTAACCGGTTTCTTCCCACAATTCCCGCCGTGCCGCTTCTTCCGGCGAATCGGAAGGGTCAATAAGTCCGCCGGGAATCTCCAACGTCACATTGCGGATGCCGTGGCGGTACTGCTGCACCAGCACGACTTCATCTGCCGGTGTGACGGGAATCACATTGACCCAGGGGGATGATTCCAGAACAAAAAATTCATGCGTCTCGTTTGTCCGGGGTGACCTTGCCCGATCGGTCCGCAGGTTGAAAACCCGGTATGATTTATCTAAATGACTTGAGATGATCGTCCAGGCCTTGGGAATCATAAAGGCACCTCATGAAAATGCTCATAACGAACAGGAAGTGTATCTCAGCCGCAGCAACGCTGCCTTCGATTGATTGGAGGTTACCGACAGGAAAGGATGTATATCATGTTATCATGCAAAAAAGAAGGGGAACAACCCCGGAAGTTGCCAAGACGCTTGAAACACTTGACAATGCGACGAAAAAGAATTACTCATTGAACCAACCTATGCAAATCAACAGCAGTTCATTAGATAATTCTCATGATGACCTCATCTTCAATCGATTCCTGATCAGAGCAATTGAAATAAGCGAACGTTATCCATGCCGTCTCCACGGGGGATTACATTCATATTGACCGGTTGTTTTACAAGTGATAGGATAGTCGAAATTCTGGTCTATTGGGGAGGGAGAACAATGAAAACACTGTCGCTATCGGAAGCGAAGGCGAAACTGAGCGCCCTTGTGGAAAATGTGCTTTCCAGCGATGAGGAGGTGATCATTACCAAGAACGGCGTTCCCGCCGCAGTGCTTATTAGTCCCGATGAATACGCAAGCTGGAAGGAGACGTTCACGGTTATGTCGGACGGCGAACTGATGGAGGAAATTAAGAGGGGTCTTGTCCAGTTGAAAAAGAAAAATGCGAAGCTCTACACTCTTGAGGAACTGTGACACAGCACATCTATCGTTTACGCATCCCGGATGAAACGGCCGACCTCATCCGGGGATTGCATCCTGAATTGAAGAGAAAAATCAAAGCCGCTCTTAAGGCGATCCTTTCCGAACCGTATGCGGGGAAGGCCCTTAAGGACGATCTCTCCGGTTTAAAAAGTTATCGCACAGGCAGGCTCAGGATTATCTACCGACTCCACGGAAAAGAAGTTCAGATTGTCGCAATCGGCCCCCGCAGGAAAATATACCTGGAAACATACAGGCTCTTGAAGAAACCTTAAAACGAGATATCTAACACTGTCTTACGAAAAGACCCCGACCGTAAGAATCGCGGCGCCCTATATAATTTTATGGCTTCTTGATGCAGGCTCTTGATGTTCTCTTCGTCTTTCCAATTTGACAAATGCTTGAAAATACTTGACAACAATGCAGGAAATGCTTAACAATCTGCATGAAAGGGTAAATAGAAAGTGATTTCCGAAGCCATTCTTAAAGAAATCAAAGAACGTCTGGTTTCCCAGTTCCATCCAGATAAGATCATTCTGTTTGGATCACACGCAAGGGGAACTGAAGATGACCGCAGCGATATAGATATCGTCGTTATATTTCCATTTCAAGGCAAACGCCGCTCCCTGATGGTCGCAATGGATCGTGCGCTAAAAGGGTTGGGAATTGCCCGGGACATCATTGTGCTAACCCCCGAAGAATTTGAGAGAGATCGTTATATTCCAGGAACTATTGCCCGGCCAGCGTGGCTGGAAGGAAGAATCCTTTATGAACGTCTCTGATGATCCTATTGTGAAGAATGTCAGGCAGTGGCTGACATTTGCCGATGAAGACCTGAACTTGGCAAAACACGGCCTGACTCTTACGACGGGAATACCCTATCGACTAATCGCTTACCATGCACAGCAATGCGTGGAAAAACATCTGAAGGCCTACCTGGTCTTTCGTGGCATTGACTTCCCCTATACGCACAACATCTCCCTCCTGCTTGAGCTATGCGCCGAATCAGCTGACTGGACAGCCGATATCCAGGACGCCGAAGAATTATCACCATATGCAGTCACCGCGCGCTATCCTGGCGAAGACGAAGAAGTTACGTCAGAAGAAGCATCTCGCGCAATTGAAATCGCCGATGACGTAAGAAATACTGTACGTCTGGCTTTGACCAACGCCGGCTTTCAACTTTAGTAGAGCTTTGGTCTATAAACCATTTTTTTGATTTCTCCTATGATGGCGGAATCCGCGTATGCGGGAAAAGCCCTGAAGGATGATCTCTCCGGTATAAAAAGTTATCGCATAGGCAGGCTCAGGATTATCTATCGACTCTACGGCAAAGAAGTTCAGATTGTCGCAATCGGCCCCCGCAAGAAAATATACCTGGAAACATACAGGCTCTTGAAGAAATCTTAAAACGAGATATCCAATACTATCTTGCGAAAGTTTGTTCATAAAGGAGATTAGCAACTAATCGTCATTCCGGTATGTCCTTAGCCGGAATCCAGGGGTGTTTGACATATCAAAAGGAGTGATCTTGCATAAATCCGCATTGTGTCATTTCGACCGCAGGGAGAAATCTAAATGAATGCCCAGAAATACTACGCCCATACAAAAGAAGGCCGCCCTCCGGAGGAATGGCAACCCCTTGAGGAACACCTGAAAAATGTCGCGGAACTGGCTCAATCGTTTGCCGATTCATTTGGGGCTGGCGATTGCCGGGCTGTGGCATGATCTGGGAAAATGCGCAGTCTCATCA
>Ga0194110_10002386_pt1 | contig 23841 bp, 28 predicted proteins | sample TA2Kig1200mmetaG_FD_146192 | JGI IMG/M metagenome (GOLD analysis project Ga0194110, IMG submission 146192) | Freshwater microbial communities from Lake Tanganyika, Tanzania - TA2015032 Kigoma Deep Cast 1200m | ecosystem: Environmental > Aquatic > Freshwater > Lake | place: Tanzania: Lake...
ACTGCAGGGCACGTTTGAACAGCGGCATCTTCTGCTGGGACGCCATCAGGTCGATGCTGCGCACAATTGGCACGCCGGCATTGACGAGGGCGGCCATCTTGCTGGCAAACACAGCTTTTTCCTTGATGCCCGGCTTGGCCTCCAGCAGTTCGTTCAGCTTGGAAAACTTCAGCTTGTCGTTCAGCTTGGCTGCTGCACTTGCGCTGGTGGCTGTCGCATTGGGTTTGACTTTGATTTCTGTGGCTCGAATGCCTCGCAGGCGCAGGCTGCGTTTGGCCTGAAGGGGATTGGGTGCCTCAATGTCGATCAGCGCCGACTTGCCCTGGGGATTGATGTAGGTGGCGATGAAGGTGGCCATGGCGCTGGGGGTGGCCGGAGATCAGCTCAGTTGGGTTACGAGGCGTTTGAGTTCCTCGGGCCTGGAGGTTTTCAGCAGGGCTTCGTCCATGGTCACCTGGTTGCTGAGCACCAGATCGCCCAGGGCCTTTTCCAGGGTTTGCATGGAGAGCTGGCCACCGGTCTGGATCTGGGAGTAGAGCTGGGCCGTTTTGCCCTCCCGAATCAGGTTGGCGGTGGCCGGCGTGTTGATCATGATCTCCTGAGCCATCACCCGTCCAAATTGACCAGGACTTGGGTTGTGGCGTTTGCAGAGGGTCTGGGCGAACACGGCCACGAGGCTGCTGCTCAGCTGCACGCGAATCTGGGTCTGCTGGCTGGGCGGGAAGACATCCACCATGCGGTCCACCGTTTGGGCTGCGGAACTGGTGTGCAACGTGCCGAACACCAGATGCCCGGTTTCTGCCGCTGTGATTGCCAGCTGAATCGTTTCCAGATCGCGTAGTTCACCCACCAGGATCACATCCGGATCTTCCCGCAGGGCGGCTTTGAGCGCATTGCTAAAGCCACGGGTGTCGTCATTGAGTTGACGCTGGTGGATCACACTCTTAGCGGGCTTGTAGGTAAATTCGATCGGATCTTCGATAGTGAGGATATGCTCAGCTCGTGTTTGGTTGATGTGCTCCAGCATGGCTGCCAGGGTTGTTGTTTTGCCTGAGCCGGTGGGTCCGGTGACAAGTATCAGACCCTTTGGCATGTGGCTCATTTCCTCAACAATTGGAGGCAGCCCGAGGCTTTCCAGGGTGGGTATGCTGTTGCCGAGCGCTCTCAGGCAGGCGGCATAAGTGCCCCGCTGGCGATACACATTAACCCGGAATCGTGCCACCCCTTTGAGGCCGTAGGCGCAGTCCAGTTCCCAGGCTTGCTCCAGTTGTTTGCGCTGGGAATTGTTGAGCATTGAGAAGATCAGCTTGTTGCAATCTTCTTCGGCGAGTGGTTCATCCTGCAGGGGCCTGAGTTGACCATTGAAACGTCCGTAGGGTGGTACCCCGGCGCTGATGTGAAGATCACTGCCGCCATCTCTAACCAGCTGGCTCATCAGGTCTTCGATTATCACGGCCATGGGACGTTCAGCGGCTGGTCAGACAGTAGGGACATTCAAGCCATTCGTCCTGTAGGCCTGCTCCGCAGCAGCTGCAGGTGAGCGTGCTGAGCGAGCGAGACCGACGTTCTGATTCCAGCCCGGAGTCGGTCAACAGCATGCGCTCAACTTCCGTCAACGTTGTGAGCCCTTCCCGGACGAGTTGGAGTCCGTAGCCCAACAGGGTTTTCATCCCGCCTTCAAGGGCCATGCGGCGGATCACATCTGTGGTTTCCCGCTTGGCTACTGCCGCAGCGAGCGTGTCGTTCATTCGTAGAACTTCGTAGACCCCGACGCGCCCTTTGTAACCAGAACCATTGCAGGTTGGGCAGCACCCCTCCTGGTTGCTCTGCTGGGTGTTCGCCCGAAAGAAGCTCACAGTCGTTTCGTGGCTGCTCAAGAGACCAAAACGGCCAAGCTCTTCATGGCTGGGGGTATAAGGCATGCGGCAATCGGGGCAGACGCGTCGCACCAGCCGCTGGGAGACGATGCCCAGCAGTGAGGCGCTCACCATGAAGGGCTCTACGCCCATTTCATCGAGTCTGGCGATGGCACTGGCGGTGTCGTTGCAGTGCAGGGTGGTCATCACCAGGTGGCCGGTGAGTGCGGCTTCAATGGCCGTTTTCGCGGTCTCTAAGTCGCGGGTTTCTGCCACCAAGAGCACGTCTGGGTCTTGACGCATGAAGGCGCGTAGGGCAGTGCTGAAGTCGAGCCCCTTTTCGCGGTTGACCTGGGTTTGGGTGATGCCGTTGAGGGTGTACTCGATTGGGTCTTCAACGGTGGAGATGTTGATGCCGGGGTCGTTCCGTTCCGCTAGCAGCCCATACAGCGTGGTCGATTTGCCTGAGCCGGTTGGACCCGTGACCAACAGCATTCCGTAGGGCTTGGAACCCAAGTCTCTGAGTGTGTTTCTGGCTTCTGGGTCGGTGATCAGTGTATCCAGGCCCAGTTGGGTGGCGCCGCTGTCGAGCAGTCGCATGCAGATCTTTTCGCCGTTTCGGCTGGGCAACGTGCTCACCCGAACGTCCATCTTGCGGCCCCGAAACATGCGTCGGATTCGGCCGTCTTGGGGCAAGCGCCGTTCGGCGATGTCCAGGTCAGCCATGATTTTGATTCTTGAGGTGACGGCCGGCGTCAGGCTCTTCGGCAGATCGTCAAACTGCTTCTGCAGCACCCCGTCGAGGCGAAAGCGGATGTCCAGGGAGTTTTCCTGGGGCTCTACGTGGATGTCACTGGCTCCGGAAGTCAGCGCCTCGACCAGAATTCGGTCCACCAAGCTGACGATGGGGGAGGCGTTCGCACTGGCCGCCGTCGTGTTGATCTCTAGGTCTTCGACATCGGCGACGTCCTCAAGTTCCCCGACCGATGAACTGGGGATGTCCAGATCTTGGGTGAGTGATCGCGGGGTTTTCGCCGCTGGGGCAGGTGGAGCGGATGGTTTGGCGTGGAGAACTGCGCTCAGGTTGCTGGCCAACGCCAGCTGGAGATCGGCGCTGAACCCGGCCCGTTGCAGCTCCTCGCGCAGCTCCTGCCGCTGGTGGGGGGCCCAGTGGCTGGGAACAGCCACGACCAGCCGGCCATCGGACGCGTGGAGGGGTAGCGCTCCCAGTTCTCGCCAGCGATCGGTGCTGAGTCCCTTGCCGCTGAGAAGCAGGGCCTGGCCAGCAGCCTGGAGCTGGATGTCCTGCAGCACCGGTTCGCCCATCAGCAGTTCCACCTCCAGGCGTTGCTGCTCCTCGCTGACGGCTTCAGGAACAGGACGCGAGGGGGTGAGGGTCATGGCATCCGGAGGTGCGGGCTTCCGCCGCTTGTGGGAGGTGGGCCCTGAGCTTCAACATGTCTAGAAACAAAGTCTGACCATGTCAGCCATGAGCGGGGACACCTCGATGAGCGGTGAGAGCAATCCGGGAGCTGAGGTCTCCCATCCCGGCGAATCCATCGAGACCGCGCCCAGCCCGGGGACGGCCCCAGACCAGGCTGCGGCCGCCGAGCAGACGGATGGAGCTGAGGCCACCGGTTCGGACCGGGCCGCCCAGCTCGAGGCCCAGCTGGCGACCTTGAAGGCTGAGCACGAGGCCCTCAATGGCCAGTACATGCGGCTGGCGGCCGACTTTGACAACTTTCGCAAGCGTCAGAGCCGCGACAGCGAGGACCTTCGCCTGCAGATCACCTGTTCAACGCTCGGTGAGATCCTGCCGGTGGTCGACAACTTCGATCGGGCCCGTCAGCAGCTCAATCCCCAGCATGAGGAGGCCCAGAGCCTGCACCGCAGCTACCAGGGCCTCTACAAGCAGTTGGTGGATGTGTTCAAGCTGCTCGGCGTCTCGCCGATGCGGGTGGAGGGTGAACCGTTTGACCCCAGCCTGCACGAAGCGGTGCTGCGGGAACCCAGCGACGCCCATCCAGAAGATGTGGTGATCGAGGAGTTGCAGCGCGGCTACCACCTCAATGGCCGGGTGTTGCGGCATGCCTTGGTGAAGGTGTCAATGGGCCCTGGTCCCTCCGGTGCTGGTGCGGCTCCGGTGTCGGAGAACGGCCCGCTTGAGGAGCAAGGCGGCTGATGGCCGACTACTACGACCTGCTGGGCATCGCCCGCGATGCTGATCCCGACACCCTGAAGCGGGCTTACCGGCGTCTGGCGCGCCAGTACCACCCGGATGTCAACAAGGATCCGGGCGCTGAGGACAAATTCAAGGAGATCGGCCGGGCCTACGAGGTGCTGAGCGATCCCCAGACCCGCGCCCGCTACGACCAGTTTGGTGAGGCGGGCCTGGGCGGCGGCGGTGGCATGCCCGACATGGGCGACATGGGCGGCTTCGCCGACCTGTTTGAAACCTTCTTCAGCGGTTTTGGCGGCGCCTCCCCCGGGGCGTCGGGCCCCCGGCGCCGAGGGCCCCGGCAGGGCGACGACCTGCGCCTCGATCTCAGCATCAGCTTCCAGGAGGCCGTGTTCGGCATCGAGAAGGAGGTGCAGATCCGCCATCTCGAAACCTGCAGCACCTGCCAGGGCTCCGGTGCCAAGGCGGGCAGCGGTCCCACCACCTGTGGCACCTGCGGCGGGGCTGGGCAGGTGCGGCGCGCCACCCGCACCCCCTTCGGCAGCTTCACCCAGGTGGCGGCCTGTCCCACCTGTGAGGGCTCCGGTCAGGTGATCGCCGACCCCTGCAGCGCCTGTGGCGGCCAGGGGCTGCAGCAGGTGCGCAAGAAGCTGCGGATCAACATCCCCGCCGGCGTTGATTCGGGCACACGGCTGCGGGTCGCCAACGAAGGCAATGCGGGCCAGCGGGGTGGCCCGGCCGGCGATCTGTATGTGTTCTTGAGTGTGCAGTCGGCCTCCGGCTTGCGCCGCGATGGCATCCACATCCACTCCGAGGTGACCCTCAATTACCTCCAGGCCATCCTGGGCGACACCATCGAGGTGACCACGGTCGATGGCCAGGAGCAGCTGGAGATTCCAGCCGGCACCCAGCCTGGAGCCGTGCTCACGCTGCAGGGCAAGGGGGTGCCCAAGCTGGGCAATCCTGTGGCCCGCGGCAACCATCTGGTGAGCATCAAGGTGCAGTTGCCCACCAAGCTCAACAGCGAGGAGCGGGAGTTGCTGGAGCAGCTGGCCGGCCACCACACCAGCAAGGGCCAGAAACACCCCCACAAGAGTGGCCTGTTTGGAGGGTTGTTCGGTTGACGGCGGGTTGCTCTGACGACCAACCGGCCGCCCAGCTCGACCTACGGGGCACCCCCTGCCCGCTCAACTTCATTCGCACCAAGCTCGCCCTGGAACAGGTTGCCCCTGGCGGGTGGCTCCAGGTGGATCTCGATGCCGGCGAGCCCCAGCAGTTGGTGACCCAGGGCTTGGAGAGTGCCGGCCATGGGGTCGACTGCCAGCCCCATCCAGACCAAGCCGCGGCGGTGCGGCTGCTGGTGCGGCGCCATGGGGGCTGAACCAGCGTCAACCCAACCAGCGCCCAGTGAACCCGGACAGGTGGTGGCTCTGCTGGCCAATTACTGCTGGGTCGAGCTGGATCGGGCGGGCCCGAGCGGCGTAAACCGGTTGCTGTGCACCCGGCGCACCCGGCTGGGCAAGAGCGGCCAGACCATTGCCGTGGGCGATCGGGTTTGGGTGGATGGCATCGATTGGCCGGCAGGCCGTGGGGCCGTGGCGGCCCTGGAGCCCCGTGACGGCCTGTTGGAGCGGCCGGCGGTGGCCAACGTGGCACGGGTGGTGGTGGTGGTGGCCCTGGCTGAGCCCGCGCTCGATCCCCTGCAACTCACCCGCTTCCTGCTCACCGCTGAGGCCACGGGCCGGCCGGTGGTGTTGGTGTTCTCCAAGGCCGATTTGGTGCCCCCAGAGGTGGCCGAAGAGTGGTGCGGGCGGGCCAGCGCCTGGGGTTACGAGGCCCTGGCGGTGTCCACCCGCACCGGCCAGGGCCTGGAGCGGCTGCAGCAGCGGCTGGCCCAGCCGGGCATTGCCGTGCTGTGTGGCCCCTCCGGGGTGGGCAAAAGCAGCGTGCTCAACGGGCTTTGCCCGGAGCTGGGTTTGCGGGTGGCGGCGGTATCGGGGCGACTGCAGCGGGGGCGACACACCACCCGCCATGTGGAGCTCTTCCCCCTGGCGCCCGGGGCCTTGTTGGCCGATACACCCGGCTTCAACCGTCCGCGCCTGCCCGCTGATCCCGCTGCCCTAGGGGCTCTGTTCCCAGAGATCCGGCAGCGGCTCCGGTCCGCGTCCTGTCGGTTCAGCAACTGTTTGCACCAGGGTGATCCGGGCTGTGCCGTGGGCGGCGACTGGGAGCGCTATGGGCTGTATGGCCAATGCCTCGCCGATCTGGTGCTGGAGGGCGAACGGGCCGGCCGCAGCCAGGGCCGGTCCGCGGAGCCCGGTCTGCGTCGCCGCGGTCAGGGAATGGAGCCGCGCTTGGCTCCAGGCTTGCGTCAGTCTTCCCGGCGGCGTCAGCGCCAGCAGATGCTCGACGGGGAATCGGGGGCCGAAGACGGGGCAAACCCCAGCGGGGAGCTCAGCCCCCCAGGCCCGGCAAATTGAGATTGAGACCGCCGGTGAGCTCTTCCATCCGGCCCTTCATGGTGCCGGTGGAGAGCTCATAGGCCGCCTTCAGGGCTTCGAGCACAGCGGCCTCACTGGCTGCAGCCCCTTCGGCCACCAGCTCCGGTGCCAGCTGCACCCGCAGGGGCTGCTGGTTGCCGGAGAGCCAGACGCTGGCCCGGCCATCGGTGCTGCGGCCTTCCAGTTCCATGCCATCGAGCTCCTCCTGGAGCTTCTGGGCGTTCTGCTGGAGTTCCTGGGCTTTCTTGAAGGCCTCGGTGAGCTGACCGAAGTTGGGGAGTCCGAAGCCAGCCATGCCAAGGGAGTTGTTTGTTGCAGGCTAAGGGTCGGCTGGCTGGAAGCCCAGCCGTTTCACCTCCGGGTGAAGGGCGATGCCGTGGCTGGCCATCACCCGGTGTTGCACCTCCTGGATCAGCGCATCGATGTCAGCGGCGCTGGCCTGGCCCGTGTTGACGATGAAATTGGCGTGGATCGGCGACACCTGGGCCTCACCGATTTGCAGCCCCTTGAGCCCCAGCTCCTCGATCAGGCGCCCAGCTTTGTGCGGTTCTGGGTTGCGAAACACACTGCCGCAGCTGGGTTGCTGGTAGGGCTGGGTGCTGGTGCGGCTGTGCAGATTGGCGCTGGTGCGCGCCGTGATCGCCGCGGGATCGTGGCCGGGCTGCAGCTGGAAGCAGGCCGACAGCACGATCCAGGATTCGGCCTGGAGGCGGCTGTGGCGGTAGGCGAAGGCAAGCTCGTCGGCCCGCAGTTCGAAGGGCGTTTCGGGCTGGGCCGGATCCAGCACCCGCACCGACTGCAGCACGTCGGCGGTGCTGCCACCCTGGGCTCCCGCATTCATCACCACAGCCCCCCCCACGGTGCCGGGGATGCCCACGGCCCACTCCAGCCCGCTGAGCCCCAGGCGGGCCGCCTTGCGCGCCAGGCTGGGAATCGGCTCGCCGGCCTCCGCCTCCACCAGGCCGCTGCTGGCCTCAAGCCGGCTGCCCTGCAGGCGGCGGTTGCAGAGGGTGAGGCCCGGCAGCCCGGCATCGGCGATCAGCAGGTTGGAGCCGGCGCCGATGCAATGCAGGGGCAGGCCCTGGGTCTGGGCCCAGGCCGCCAGAGCAATCAGTTCGTCCTGGGTGCCGGGTTCGGCGAACCACTCGGCCGGACCCCCCACTTTCCAGGTGGTGAAGGCGTGCAGCGCCACGGCCTGACGCAGCGCGGGAGGGCAGCTGGCGGCCGCAACCATGGGGGTCAGGCCGCCAGGGCGGTGTCGGTGGCGATCGTGGCGGCGGTGCGGCCGTCAGCAGCTGATTGCCATTCGCCGAGGCGATCCCAGAGGCTGTTGACATCGCCTGCCCCCATCGCCAGCACCAGGTCGCCCTCGCGGCTGGCGCTGGCCACCTGGGCAGCCAGTTCCTCCAGGCTGCTCGCCACCTGAACCGGCAGCTGCGGGGCCCGTTGGCGCACGGCGTCGGCCATCGCTGCGCTGCTGATACCCGGGATCGGGGCCTCACCGGCCGCATAGAGGGGCGCGATCAGCACGCAATCGGCCTCGCTGAGGGCCGCGGCGAAGCCGTCGAGAAACTGGGCGGTGCGGCTGTAGCGATGGGGCTGAAACACCGCCACCAGACGCCTCGGCGGCACGGGCAGGCAGCTGCGTCCGCTCGTCACCATCAGGCGGGCCATGGCCAGGGTGGCCGCCACTTCGCTGGGATGGTGGGCATAGTCGTCGACCACCAGCCGGCCTTGCCAGAGCCCGCGGAAATCAAAGCGCCGCCCGGGGGTTTTCAAGGCGGCGACGGCCTGGCGCAGCTCGGCAAACGAGACCCCCTCCAGCCGGCAGGCGGCCATGGCGGCAACGGCATTGCTGAGGTTGTGGCGGCCGGGCAGGGGTAGCTCGAAGCAGCCCACCGCCACGCCGTCTTCGTAGAAGTCGGCCACGGTGCCGTCCCCCCGCTCTTCGCGGGCAATCGCCGCAAACGAAACCCCTTCAGAGGTTTCGATCGACCACCAATGCGCTGGTGTGAACCGTTCCCGCAGGATCGGACAGTCCCGGTTGGCCAGCAGTCGCTCGGTGTTGCCAGCAAACCGCTGCAGGGTGTGGATCAGGGCCTCGAGGTCGGGGTAGTGGTCGGTGTGATCAAGCTCAACATTGGTGAGGACGCCCAGGGAGGCGCGGAATTTCACCAGCGATCCATCGGATTCATCAGCTTCAGCCACCAGCAGACGCCCCTGCCCATGGCGGCCATTGCTGCTGAAGGCGGGCACGATGCCACCGATCACGGCGGTGGGGTCGTGGTGGGTGGCCGCCAGCAGCGTGGCCACCAGAGAGCTGGTGGTGGTTTTGCCATGGCTGCCAGCCACGGCAATCGAAGCCTGGCTGTTGATCAGGGAGGCCAGCACATCGGAGCGATGGCAGATGGCCAGCCCCACGCGGCGGGCTTCGATCAGCTCCGGATTGGTCTCCGGAACGGCGGAGCTGATCACCACCTGGGGAGCGACGGAGGTACCGCTGCGGATCGCAGCCACGGTGGCGGCGCTCTGTTCGAGGAACACCCGCACGCCCAGCCGGCGTAGGCGGTCGAGCACGGCGTGATCGCGGGGATCCGAGCCGCTTACCGCATAACCCCGTTCCGCCAGGATCCCAGCCAGGGCCGACATGCCGATGCCGCCAACCCCGATGAAGTGGAGTGGCTGGTGGCGATCGAGCAGCGGCGCCAAGGGCAACTCCGGTTCAGGGCTTCGGTGAGCACGAAATTAAGCCGACAACGGCCCGTAAACCTTTACGAGATGCTGCGCGTCTGTGCATGGTCCGTCGCGAACGTCCCGTTTGCAAGAGGGGAGAGCGGATCAATTTCTGTATGATCTGCAGCCAAAACCACCTTCGCTAGCGGCTTTTGCCGTTTTCGGCCATGACTTTGCGCGTTGCGATTAATGGATTCGGCCGGATCGGTCGCAATTTCACGCGCTGCTGGCTGAGCCGTGGGGCGAACACCGGCATCGAACTGGTGGGGATCAATGGCTCCGGTGACACCAACACCAATGCCCACCTGCTCAAGTACGACTCAATGCTCGGCCCCCTCCGGGGCGTTGACGTCACCACCACCCAGGACACGATCGTCGTCAACGGCAAGACGATCAAAACCTTCTACGACCGCAATCCTGCCAACCTTCCCTGGAAAGAATGGGGCGTCGATCTGGTGATCGAGTCCACCGGCGTCTTCAACGACGATGTGGGAGCCAGCAAGCACTTTGAAGCGGGTGCCAAGAAGGTCATCCTCACGGCCCCCGGTAAAGGCGCCAAAGTCGGCACCTTCGTGGTTGGTGTGAATGCCGATCAATATCGCCACGAAGACTGGGACATTCTCAGCAATGCCAGTTGCACCACCAACTGCATGGCCCCTGTCATCAAGGTGCTGGACCAGGAGTTCGGCATCGTCAAGGGCACGATGACCACCACCCACAGTTATACCGGCGACCAGCGCATTCTTGATGCGGCCCACCGCGATCTGCGCCGAGCCCGCGCCGCTGCCGTGAACATCGTGCCCACCAGCACCGGAGCCGCTCAGGCCGTGGCTTTGGTCTACCCCCCCATGAAGGGCAAGCTGAGCGGCATCGCGATGCGGGTGCCCACTCCCAACGTGTCGGTGGTGGACATGGTGCTCGACATCAGTCGCGACACCACCAAGGACGAGGTGAATGCCGTGCTCAAGGCCGCCTCGGAAACCTCTATGAAGGGCATCATCAAGTACTGCGATCTGCCCCTGGTGTCGAGCGACCACGGTGGCACCGATGAATCCACGATCATCGATTCCCCGCTCACCCTGGTGATGGGCGGCAACATGGTGAAAGTCATCGCTTGGTACGACAACGAGTGGGGTTACAGCCAGCGCGTTGTCGATCTCGCCGAAATCGTGGCCAAGCAGTGGAAGTGAGTTGAGCCGATTGGCTCAACAACCCAGCCGCCCGAAAGGGCGGCTTTTTAGTGCCCAGCCGTTTCAGCCGTGGGGCTGGAGGTTGTCGCCACCTGCCAGCACCCGAGCTTTGACGATGCCGTCATCGGCCGTTAGTTCCTCGAGCACGTCGAAACCATCCACCACATAGCCAAACGCGGCATAGCGCCCATCGATCAGGTTGAGGCCCGCTGGGGTGAGCTCTGGTTCAAACAGAAACAGGAAGAACTGGGAGGAACCATCGTCGAGCACCTCATCGGAGTGAGCCCAGCCGAGGGTGCCCTTGGTGGAGAAGGGCAGCTCCGGCGCGGCCTTGAACAGGCCCAGGTCTTCGAAGGTTTCGTTGTAAAAAGGCGCCGGCTGACCGGGAACCTTGATCTCCAAGGGGACCCGGCGCTCGGATTTGGTGTTGGGGTCGATGAAACCGTCCTCCGGGCCGGCCGGATCACCGGTTTGCAGCACGTAGAAGTCTTCGGCGCGGATGAAGGGCAGGCCGTCGTAGAAGCCGCGCTGCACCAGATCCACGAAGGCCCCGGCTGTGAGCGGCGCGTTGTAGCCGTCCACCACGGCGGTGAGGTCGCCCTTGGTGGTGGTGAGCTGCACGGTGGCCCGGCCCAGCAGCCGCGGCAGGCCGGCAAATTCGGCCGGAATCTCGAAGGGGAAGGGGCCCACCAGCAGGTCTTCCGCGTCCCCAATTGTGGCGAGGGCATCGCGGCGGGCGGCCAGGAAGGGATCGCGTTCCTGCTGTTCGGCGGCGGCGGCGAGCACCTGCAACTGGTCCTCCAGCTGGTCGAGCAAGGCAGAAGCCTGGGGCTTGGTGTCGCTGGAGAAGCCGTCCAGGATGGCGGCCTTGCGGGTGCCCAGCAGGGAGCCGCAGCGCCGCACCGTGCTGGTCAGGGCTGGCCAGCGTTTGGCCCGCAGGTCATCGCTGGTGCTCTCCAGCCGGTGCTGGAGATCTTGCAGGTCGGGGGCCTGGATCGGCAGGGCATTGCGCAGCAACGCCGCCGGATCGGTCACGGCATTGCCCTGGGGCAGGGCTGCCCAGGCGGCGGGGGCTGCCAGCACCAGGAGCACCAGCAGGCTGGTCAGGCCGGCCCACAGGGGCGCCCATCCGGACCGATGTGTCCACCCGGATTGGCGCCGTGCCATGGCAATGCTCTGTCGTTGAGCGGACTTTGGCACAACTCTCAAGCCCTCGGGATGCCCTGCGGCGGGCCCGCTCTGGTAGCCAGCCGTACAATCCCCCAGATTTGAACTGCCGGAATGATCTCCAGCAACGACTTTCGCACTGGTACTTCAATTGAGCTGGATGGCCAGGTCTGGAGGGTCGTTGAGTTTTTGCACGTGAAGCCCGGCAAGGGATCGGCTTTCGTGCGCACCAAGCTCAAGGCGGTGCAGAGCGGCAACGTTGTGGAGAAGACCTTCCGGGCGGGCGAGATGCTGCCCCAGGCCGTGCTCGAGAAGAGCACCCTCCAGCACACTTATATGGAGGGCGACGACTACGTGTTCATGGACATGGCCTCCTACGAGGAAACCCGGCTCACCGCCAAGCAGATCGGTGACAGCCGCAAGTACCTCAAAGAGGGCATGGAGGTGAACGTGGTGGCGTGGAACGGCAAGCCCCTCGAGGTGGAGCTGCCCAACTCGGTGGTGCTCGAGATCACCCAGACCGATCCCGGCGTCAAGGGCGACACCGCCACCGGCGGCACCAAGCCCGCCATTGTCGAAACCGGAGCTCAGGTGATGGTGCCCCTGTTCCTCTCGATCGGCGAGAAGATCAAGATCGACACGCGCACCGACAGCTACCTCGGTCGGGAGAACTGATCGCCATGCAGCTCAACCACGACCAGCTTCACCAGCTCCTGGCCCTTCTGGGAGACAGTGACATCCAGGAGTTAAAGCTCGAGGGCGACGATTTCCGTTTGGAGGTGCGTCGCAATCTCCCCGGAGTGGCAGCGGCGGCGGCGGTTCAGGCCGCTGCGGCTCCTCCCCAAGCCCTGCCACTGCCTGCTGCGGCCGCTCCCCTGCCGGCCACCCCTTCAGCCCCGCCCCCGCCGGCTGCGGCCAGTCGCGGCGATCTGCTGGAGGTCACGGCTCCGATGGTGGCGACCTTCTATCGGGCCGCGGCTCCTGGCGAGCCTCCGTTCGTGGAGGTGGGCGCTCGCATCAAGGTGGGCCAAACCGTTTGCATCCTCGAGGCGATGAAGCTGATGAACGAGCTCGAGTCGGAGGTGGGTGGTGAGGTTGTCGAAATCCTGGTGGAAAACGGCACGCCGGTGGAGTTTGGCCAGGTGCTGATGCGGGTGCGGCCGGCCTGATCGGTCGCGCTGGAAGCCTCAGCCCAGATCCCGGGCCGTGCGCAGGGCTGCCGTCATGCTGTCGGGCCGGGCCAGGCCCTGGCCGGCGATGGCAAAGCCGGTGCCGTGATCCGGCGAGGTCCGCAGAAATGGCAAGCCGAGGGTGGTGTTCACCGCCGCGTCGAAGGCCAGCAGCTTCACCGGAATCAGGCCTTGATCGTGATACAGCGCTAGGTAACCATCCGGTCCCGAGGCTGCGCCCCTCCAGGCGCTTGCTGCGCTGAGCCAGCAGGTGTCGGGCGGCAGCGGCCCCTCCAGCCGCACCTGGGGATGGCGCTGGCGCCAGGCGTCCAGGGCCGCTTCCAGCCAGGTGGATTCTTCGCCGCCCAGTTGACCCGCCTCGCCGGCATGGGGATTGAGCCCCGCCACCACCAGGTGGGGTGCGGCGCTGAAGCGCCGGCAGAAGGCCAGCAGGGCATCGAGCTTGCACTGCACCAGGGCGGCATCGAGCCGCAGGGGCACGGCGGCCAGGGGGATGTGGGTGGTGGCTAACACTGTGTTCAGGCGCCACTGGCCTGTGGGCGCCAGGGCGGTGAACAGCATCGAGGCCTCCGGGCTGCCCGTCAGTTCGGCCAGTCGCTCTGTCTGGCCTGGGTAGGTGTGACCCGCGGCGTGCCAGCTGGCCTTGGCGATCGGCGCGGTGACTAGGGCCTGGCAGCGGCCGCTTTGCACCAGCTCAACGGCGTCGGTGAGCCAAGTGAAGCTGGCATCCCCGCAGGCCGACGTGCTGAGCCCAGCACGGCAGGGTTCGGCCAGGGGCCGGTCGATGATCTCCAGCTCAGCGGGATCCCGTAGCGGCTCCAGTCCGTTGGTGGCAGAAGCGTGGCGGCGCAGCTGCTGGTAGCTGGTTTCCAGCCAGCGGCGACAGCCCACCAACAGGGGCTGGCAGGCCTCGGCCGAAGTCCATTCCGGCTGGGCCAGGGCCTTGAGGGTCACCTCGGCGCCGATGCCAGCAGGATCCCCCAGGGCGATGGCCAGCCGCACGGGCCTGGGGTTGGATGGGGCCTGGCTGCTGGTGGACGAGCCCATGCTGCGCTGGTTGGTGCTGGGGGGGTTGGTGCTGGGTCTGGGCACGGGATTCAGCAAGGGCTGGCTTGAGCTGCGCTGGGGTCGCTTGCTGGGCGACCTGGGCTTGCCCTACGTGGCGGATCCCGGTGATTTGGGGGATTGCCCGCCAGCCAGGCCTTCCGCAGCTCCTGCCGCTTCTTCCTCAGCCAGGCAGGCCCGGTAGCCCTCCCGGTAGCTGGGATAGCGCAGCACGTAGCCGAGGCGTTGGCGCAACAGCTGGTTGCTGGCCCGTCGGTTTTCGGCCCAGAAGCTGCGGGCCATGGGGCTCATGCTGGCGGCAATGGTGTCGTAGCGCTCCATCGGCGGCAGGGTTTGCCCCAGCAGGTGGGCGGCGTAGCCCAGGGTTTCGCTGGAGGGGCAGGGGCAGTCGTCGGCCACGTTGACCACCGGCGGGCGTTGCTCCCTTGGCAGGTTGAGGCAATGCAGCAGGCAGCCAACGATGTCGTCCACGTGCACGCGCGAAAACACCTGGCCGGGCTTGTGGATCAGGCGGCTCTGGCCGGCCCGTAGGGCCGCAAACGGCGAGCGGCCGGGGCCGTAGATCGCCGGCAGGCGGAACAGTTGCACCGGCAGCCCACTGGCCAACCAGGCCTGCTCCGCCTCGAGGCGGGCCTGGCTGCGGCCCGCTCGGGCGGGGGTGGGGGCGGTTTCGCCCACCCAGGCCCCGCCGGTGTTGCCATAGACGCCGGTGGTGGAGAGGTAGCCCAGCCATTGCAGTGGCAGCTCCCGCAGCAGCGGCCCCAGCAGCCGCAGCACCGGATCGCCCAAGCCCGGCTCGGGTGGCACTGACACCACCACGTCGGTGGTGCCGGCCAGGGCTGCGGCTGGGGGCAGGGCGAGCGCTTCGGGATTGCTGTTGAAGGGGAGCCAGGCCAGGCCGTCCGCGTCTGGGCGCGGCTGACGGCTGGTGAGCGTTACCGCCAGGCCCTGCTGGCGGGCGGCTCGGGCGAGGCGCACACCGGTGTAGCCACCGCCAATCACCAGCAACTGCCGCGCGGACTTGACAAGCTCCTGAGTCATGAGTACATCTGTATTAGCGCTTTGCAATGCTCGCCATGACAGCTTCTCTAGCTCCCACTTCTCTGGCTCCCGCCTCCCTCTCCCGTTCGCGCATCACCCGGGTGTCCCGTTCCCTGCGCAGCCAGTCTGGTCCGCAGGGCGCATCCCCGTCGCGTCCTGGGGCTTCTGGTGTCATGGTCCCGGCGGCCCTGGCCGCGGTGTTGCTGTTGGTGGCGGTGGTGGTGGCCCCTGAGCGGCCCCAGGATCAGGAAGCCATCTGCCAGCGCCACAACGGGGTGGATGCCTGTCGCGTTTGGTGAGGCCCTGGAGCTGCTTGGGGCTGGTCGGGATGGGCCCATTGCAACAGGCGTAGGGCCAGGCGCAGATCTCCGTCGGTCCAGGCTCGGATGGCCATGGCGCGGCGCGGGTCGTAGAAGGGCTGGCGGCGGTACCACTCGAAGGCATCGGTGTCGCCTTTGTGGCCGTTGCAGGCCAGGCAGGCCGGCACGCAGTTCTCGGTCACGCTCAGGCCGCCCCGGCTTTGGGGATGCACGTGGTCGATGGATTCCGATCGCTCGCCGCAGTAAATGCAGCGTTGGTCGGTGGCGTGATGCAGGGATTGGCGCCAGCGTCTGACGCGCAACTTGGGGCAGAGATCCTCAAGGAAAACCGCATCCCTGGCCTGCATCGGCGCGCCTCGGTTGGCGGCAGTTTGCCCCCAGCGTCTGGGCTGTCAATGTGTCGAGGGTTGCACTTCCGCGGATGCGCTGTCTGCTGCGGTTGGGAGCGATGGGCCAGATCGAGGTGGTCAGTCCCTACGACGCGGTGACCCAGGCCCAGTTGCGGGCGATTCGCCCCCGGGGCGTCTGGTTGGGCCGGCAGCGCTGTTGGCACTTTCCCTTGGAGGCTGCCTCAGCGCTGCAGCGGGTGCTGGCGGGTCGCTTCCCCGTGGAGCCTGAGCTGGCCCAGTGGCTGGCCTGGATGGAGCAACCGCTGCCCCCTCTGCCACTCCATCGGCAGCTGGTGGCAGCGGCCGATCTGCAGCGGCCCTTGCCGGATGGTCGTCAGCTGTTTGCCCACCAGCGGGCGGCGGTGCGGTGGTTGCTGGCCCGGCGTGGCGCGGTCCTGGCGGACGCCATGGGCCTCGGTAAGACCCTCTCCGCGCTGGCGGCGGCCCGGGCCATGGTGCGGCTGGCCGATTGCCGCATCCTGGTGATTGCCCCGGTTGGTCTGCATGGCCATTGGCAGAGCGAGGCGGCGGCCCTCGGCCTGCGGCTGGAGCTGCACAGCTGGGCGCGCCTGCCGCAGGCGTTGCCCCCGGCTGGCACCGTGCTGATCGCGGACGAGGCCCATTACGCCCAGAACGGCCAGACGCAGCGGAGCCAGGGGCTGTTGCGTTTGGCCCGTCACCCCCGCTTGCGGGCCATCTGGCTGCTGAGCGGCACCCCGATGAAAAATGGCCGGCCGGCCCAGCTGTTTCCACTCCTGGCCGCGATCGGCCATCCCCTGGCCCGCGATCAACGGGCCTTCGAGGAGGTGTTCTGTCAGGGCCACTGGCGCGAGCAGGGGGGACGCCGTCTCTGGCAGGCCAGTGGCGCCAGCCATCTCGAGGAGCTGCAGCGGCTGGTTCGGCCCATGGTGCTGCATCGGCGCAATCAGGATTGTCTCGATCTGCCCCCCAAGCACCGGCAGCTGTGGCCCGTGGCGTTGGATGACCTCCAGGCCCGTGGCTTTCAACACCGTCTGCAGATCAAGGTGGACGACTACCGCCGCCGGGCAGCCAGCGGTGAGGTGCGCCGTGATGCCGAGGTGTTGGCGGTGCTGACGGCCCTGCGCCAGATCGGCTCCGACTACAAGCTGCCGGCCACCTGCTCCCTGGTGGCGTCGTTGCTGGCCCAGGGCGAGGCCGTGGTGGTGTTCACCGCGTTTGTGGCCACCGCCCAGTTGCTGCATCGCCGTTTCGCCGCCAGTGCACTGCTCACCGGGGCCCTGCCCCCGGCCCAGCGGCAGGCGCAGGTGGATGCCTTTCAGCGGGGCGATCACCCCTTGCTGATTGCCACCTATGGCACCGGCGGGCTGGGCTTCACGCTGCATCGGGCCCGGCATGTGGTGTTGGTGGAGCGCCCCTGGACGCCGGGTGATGCGGAGCAGGCCGAAGATCGTTGCCACCGCATCGGCATGGGGGCCGCCCTGACCAGCCACTGGTTGCAGCTGGGGGTGGCCGATCAGTTGGTGGATGGCTTGATCGCCAGCAAGGCCGAGCGCATTGCCCTGTTGTTGCAGCGCCGCCCCCATCAGCTCGAGCGCCGCAGTTTGCCGGCCATGGTGCGCGATCTGATCGATCGCTGGTAAGGGGTTCAGCGGCTGGGGCGTGGTTCCCGGCAGAGCTCCTGGCGCAAGGCCAGATCGGTGCGCAGCTGGGGGTCGAGGCGGTTGGCCGGCTGCGCGCGGGCCAGGGCTGCCGCCCGGGCGATGTCGGCGCAGGCGGCCTCCTCGTTGCCCGCCAGGCTGTGCAGCAAATAGCGGTCGTTCAGCGGGGCCGGGTTGTTGGGGAAGGCGGCCACCACGGCATCGCAGCGCCGGATCTGCTCGGCCAGCTGGTCGAGCTGCACAGCCTGGAGACAGTCATCGCTGCGAACCTGCCGCTGGGGCAGGGGTTCCTCCGCGCAGCCCGTGGCCAGGAGCAGCAGCCCGGTCAGGCTGGCCAGGCCGGTGCGGCGCCACGGGCGATGGGCCGACCTACTGACCGATGCGCTCGCTGCGGTTAACGCCGTTGGGAGCCGCGCTGGTGCTGGCCTATGGCTTGGGTTCGGGCTTTGTGAACAGGTCACCGAGATACCGGCCGCAGTCGGGAAAGACACTGGGGTTCTGGACCACCGCTTCCGTGATCATCACCGCGGCGTGCTCCGGCGAGGTCTTGAACAGCTTGTCGTTCTGGCGTTTGATCACGGCATAGGCCGCATCCCAGCTCACCTGATGGTTGTTGCCGCTGTTGCGCATGAAGCAATAGATCTGGGCGCCCTTGCCACCGGCTCCGGCGTTGGCCGCAGCGGTGTTGTTCTCGGCGGTCTGGGCCTGAACGGGCAGGCTGCCCAGGCTGAGCCCCGCACTGCCAAGGGCGCTGATCAGGCCCACGCGGAGCAGGGCCCGGCGCAGCCGAGGACACAGCGGAGAAGACAGGCTCAGAGCCATGGCTGGGGGCAACGTCGAACAACCTGGCCCCAACGTATCGATCGACCTGGCCTGGGTCGAGCCCTGGGGCAGCGGTCTGGCTTGGGTTTGGTCTTGGCCTGGGCGGCTGGGTGTGTTGTCATCGGGTCCTCTGCTCGTTGCATCGTGGTTTCTGAGTCCGTGTCCTTCCGCATCAGCCGCAACGCTGAAGATCTGGCCCACACCGTGCATGCCCTGTCGCAGCGGTTGGTGAAGTTGGAGCAGCGCCTGGAAGCCCTGGAACTGCAACTGGATCGCCAGGTCGAACGCGATCCGCAGGAGATCAGCAGTCTCGACAATGTGGAGCGGTTGTTGCTCGACTGCCGCACCCTGCTCGAGATGGCAGAGCCGGCGGAGGACGTGTCCTACGCGACGGCAGCTTGAACACGGGGGCTGGCCAGCGGTGTCACAATAGGAAGAAAGTGGCCATGGCTTACCCCACTGCTTCTTATCCGGGTGCTTACCCGGGCCCATCTCACCTCGGCCCCCAGCACGGATCGTCCAGCCGTTGCACCCTGGCCGCGCGCGCCGGATTTCCCCCCTCGTCTTGTGAGGGAGAGCATCAGTTGGAGAAACTAGAATTTGCTCTGGCTGTGGCCCTCACCCGGGGCGATGTTCAGCGTTCCCAGTCTCTGCGAGATCAAATTGCGGCGCTGGGTGGCAATCAGGAAGAGCCCGGCACCTGATCGCTGATTCCGTGGACTGAGAGTTGATTGGATCCTCGGTTTTGGCGGTCGTCCTTCTTGAGGACACGTCTTCTTAGTGACATCGTCGTCTTGGCGACAACTTTTGACAGCAGCGGTTGCGATGACAGCTATTTTTTCCACGTCCATTCGATCGCCATCGGCAGCTCCCTTGCCTGACGAGCGTCGCGGCCAGCTCCAGCGTGCCATTCGAGACCATGAAGCCCAGGCCCAACACGCTGCTGAACAGGGGGATCTGGTTCAGGCAGCGCGCTTCATTTTGGCGGCTTTGGACGGCGAACGCCGCATGGCCTCAACGGGACCCCAGGTGCTGCAATTGATCAAACCTCGGAGTTAGCTCGGGGTTAGGGGCCAGGAATTCACGATTGTTTGAAGCCACGTTTGAAGCGCTGTCGTTGTGGCAGTTATTCACGAAGCCGTTTGCGAACTCTGTTTGATAACTCTGTTTTTGATTTCAAGCGGGTGACCGGACTTGAACCGGCAACGTTCAGCTTGGGAAGCTTCTCGATTGATTATCCGAACAGCAGCCTGTGCCGCTGTGAGTCTCGTAAAGCTTCAGGCTTGGATGTGAGAAGGTCTGTGAGAAGCTTTCGATCAGGCGCTTGCCATCGATCGCTGATCTGCAAGCAGCGCATAGCCCATGGCCCGATAGCCCCGCAGCCGTCGCTCCCACATCCGTTGCGTGATCGGATGGCCGAGATCAAGCCAATCGATGATGCGCACGCTTGTCTTGCCGCTCTGTTGTCTATGCAGGCGGCCGGCGTATTGCTGCAGTGTGCCCTTCCACGACACGGGCATCGCCAGCAGCAGCGTGTTGAGTGGTGGATGGTCGAAGCCTTCACCCACCAGACGGCCGGTGGCCAGCACGATGCGGGGTGCATCAGGAGGTAACGCTTCCAGCGCGGCCAGGGTGGCGCTGCGCTGGCGTGCGCTCAGCCGCCCATGCAACAGGAACAGGGTTGGCACCTCCTCAGCCAGAGCTGCGGCAATCGTCGTGATGTGATCGGTGCGCTCGCTCAGAAGCAACAAACTGCGCCCGTCACCCCAACAGGCGAGAGCCTCCTCCACGATCCGCTCGGTGCGGCGTGGGTCCTCCGCTAATCGGCGCATCAGCTCCTGGATCGGCAGATCGGTTGGAAGCCCCTCGAGCTGATGGGTGCGGCTCACCAACTCCAGGATCTGGGGCGATCCGGCAGGCCGCTGGGCGATGTGGCGAATGGGGCCGCACTGCATGAACAGGATCGGCTGCAGACCGTCGCGGCGCACCAGGGTGGCCGACAGCCCGAGCACGTAGCGGGCCTTCACCTGGCGCAGGATGGCCTCAAAGGACGCCGCCGCGATGTGGTGGCATTCGTCGACAATCACCTGCCCGTAGGTCTGCACCAAGGGATTCACCTCGCCCTTGCGCACCAGCGACTGCATCACGGCGATGTCGAGCTGGCCGGTGGGCTTGGACTTGCCGCCACCGATGCAGCCGATCGCTGCGGGTGGGATGTCCAGGAATGTTTGCAGCCGCTCCTGCCACTGGCGCAGCAGCTCGGCGCGATGCACCAGCACCAGGGTGTTCACGCCCCGCCGGGCCAGGATCGCTGCCGCCACGACGGTTTTGCCGAAGGCCGTCGGTGCCTGCAGCACGCCGATGTCGTGGCGCAGGATCGCCTCCACGGCGGCCTCCTGGTCAGCGCGCAGCTGGCCCGCAAACATCAGTTCCAACGGTGAGCCCCTCTGGCGCTCATCCACCAGCTCCCAGCCGATGCCCTGTTCCCGCAGCAGGGTCTGCACCGGTTCCAGACAGCCGCGCGGCAGGGCGATGTGCTGCGGGAAGTTCTCAGCGCAGCCGATCACCCGCGGCTTGTCCCACACCGACAGGCGCATGGCCTGGGCTTTGTAGAAGGCGGGATTGGCAAAGGCAGCCAGGCGGATCAGGCGATTGAGCAGAGGCTGCGGCAACCCCGAACGCTCCACATACAGCCGATCAGCCAGGGTGAGGTTGAGGGAGGCGGGTAACGGTCCGCTGAGTTTTGTTGGCGCTGGACGTTGCTTCCAAGGGGTCGCCAGATCCTCCTCGTCAATGAAGGCGAGATCGAGGGGATGGCCACCGCCGGTTGCGGTCTGAATCACGGTTTGCAGAGCCGTCAGCGACAACCGCTGCAGGCATGCCAGGTAGACCCACTGATCGGGATAGGGCTGCAGGTCGTCATCCACGAACACGCTGCAGCCCCGCTGCCGGGCTTCCTTCTGCAGCGGCAGGGCGATCAGGTTGCCGAAGCCGCCCTTCGGCAGGGTGTCCTGGTTGGGGAACAGCCGGTCATAGGAGCTCAGCTCCAGCTGGCGAGCCTCCCGCGCCGACACGGCCTCCTCGAAGAACACCCACACGTGGGCGCCCTCGCCGGAGCGGGAGATTTCCAGCGCTGCGGGTACCGCCAGCTCCCGACAAGAGCGCAGAAAGGCCCGGGCGTCATCACGCCAGTCCTGCTTGTCGAAGTCGACAGCCAGCAGGTGGCAATGGTCGTTGTCCAGCAGGGGGTAGAGGCCGAGGCTGTGGTCTCCGGCCAGATGGCCATAGATCGCTTCATCGCTTAGGGGCAGCAGCTCCCGGTGCTGGCAATCGCGGCAGGCCACCCGCGGCTTTTCGCAGATGCCCTGCCGCCATTCATTGGCGCAGGCAGGCCCGTAGCCGGAGCGACCGCTGCTGGTGCTCTGCCAGTGCAGGGCATAGACGTCCCCGCGGCCGCGGAAGAGACGCCGGAACAGGGCCAGCTTCTCTTGGGTTGAAGCGGGACCCTTGCCTGGGGCCTGGAGTGAAATCGGCGCAGGCTCAGATGGGCCAGGTGTGCCAGGGCGCCAGGCGAAGCCGTGCGCCTCCAGCAGCCCAATCAGGCGAGCGTTCTCCCGGCGTAGTTGATCGAGCTCAGAGGGTTTGGAGTCGGCCATGGCATGGATCCCTCAGGCCAGGCCGATTCCCAGCACTCCCAGCAGCGCCCGTTCCAGCTCCGCCAGTTCCTCAGGGCTGAGGGTCGTAAGGGGGCCATCGCCCAGGCGGGAGCGATCGAGGGATCGAGGCTGGTCCGCCATCGCAAAGGAGTCGCAAAGAAGGCGGTCGCGGCTGCGGATTGGGACCCGCAGCGCCCGAGCGCCCGGGCGGTCTTGGGTGGTCAGGGGCACCACGATCACCGTGGCCAGGCCGGCCTGCGTGATCGGATCGGCCTGAACGATCACCACTGGACGCAGCTTGCCCACTTCCGCGCCCTGATTGGGATTCAGACGCGCCACCCAGATCTCACCTCGATGTATCAGCGCCACCACTGCTGGGGCATCGGCTGTGCGGGTTGGTCCTGGGAGGCGGCCACTTCCGCCAACGCCAGGGCTTCGCTGTCGGCCGGCAGGAAATCTGCCGCCACATGCAGGCTTTCGGCTCGGGCCGAGGCATCGCTCGCCAGCGCTTCGGCGGCAGCGACGAGCCCGGCCACCAAGCGCTCCTGCTCCCGGCGGCGCAGCAGCTCTTCCAGGGCTTCGCGGATCAGCTCCGAGCGCGGCTGACCGCAGTGGCGGGCCTCCTCGCCCAGTCGGCGCTCCAGCTCGTGGGGCAATCGCAGGCTGAGCGCTGCCATGCGTGATGTGCTGACAATATGTATTCCATCCTGTCATGCACGAGGTGGTGCGGCAAAGTCTTCTCAGCGCTGATCAGCCTGGCGGTAGACAGCATTACGCTCCCGTTTGCCTACTGCCACAACAAGCACCAGCACCTTGCAATCCCGCATTTCGTAGACCAAGCGGAAACCAGCGGCGCGGAGCTTGATCTTGTAGCGATGACTGGATCCCCGCAGCTTGCAGGCGGGAATCCGCGGTTCGATCAGCCGTTCGGCCAACTTCTTCTTGAACTGCTCCCGGATCCCTGCGCTGAGGGTCCGCCATTCCCGCAGGGCCTCGGGATGAAAGGCCAGCTCATAGCTCATCGAGGCTGACCCGCAGCGGCTCCTGCCCATCCGCCAGGCGGGCATCGGCAATGCGGCCCAGCTCCAGGTCTTCCACGAGATCCATGAGCTCCTCGTAGGCCTTGGCCGGAACGCAGTAGAAGGCCGGCTCATTGCGGTTGAGCACCGCGACCGCCATCCCTTCACCGGCCGCCACGGTGGCCATAGGGTTCTTCTTGTGGTCCGAGATGCTTACGGCGGTCTCGGTCAGCACGCGATGTGCCATCAGAGGATCAGGACGGGTCAGAACCGCATCTTAGGTCGCCAGTCAGGTCTCAGTTTCGGTCATCCACGGCGACAACCCGGGCCGATCAAGGACGGTCAAATCAGGCCATGAAACGACCCTGAGGTGAGAAGCCCTGTGAGAAGGTTGAACCAATCGTGGGTATTAGGGAAGCTCTGGGCAGCAGGGTCTTGAGTGCATTTTGAGGCCGGGAAAGCTTTTTTTGGCCTTGATTTGCCTTTGAGCCGGAAATGGCTCGCTCTATCGGCTCATTTCAGGATCAATCTGGCTGGTATTTGAGCCTGAATAGAGGTGTTCGGACACACCAATCCCCTCGTCATGCTGTTGCAAGCAAACGTCGACGGGCCAGGAACAGATTCGTCAGCGCTGCCAGCACATTGATTTTGCTGCGGTTCTTGGCCAGACCGCGCAGCCGGGTCTTCTGAACGTCGAACTGCTGCTTGATCACCCTGAACGGATGCTCAACCTTTGAACGGATGTGGGCTTTGGCGGTCTCGATCAAATCTTGGAATCTTCCCTCTGGTGTATCCAGTAAGGATCGGCGTTTGCCGGGCCGCATCGCCACCCTGAACTCTGTTGTCTTGCCGGCCATCTCAGGTCTTTTGGCGATGCCCTGGTAGCCTTCCGCGAAGCGGTGATACCACTGGTTTCCTTTCTTGGTCTGGTGCATCTCCGGATCCCGCTTCTCTGCTTTGTTCTTTCGCCTCCGGCGCACTCGGGCTTCGCCCTCGTAGAGGTGGAGCTGGGCGCCGCGATCAACGTGGCATCCACGATCGTGCCCTGGCGCATCGTCATGCCCCGAGCGCTG
>Ga0194110_10002390_pt1 | contig 23828 bp, 23 predicted proteins | sample TA2Kig1200mmetaG_FD_146192 | JGI IMG/M metagenome (GOLD analysis project Ga0194110, IMG submission 146192) | Freshwater microbial communities from Lake Tanganyika, Tanzania - TA2015032 Kigoma Deep Cast 1200m | ecosystem: Environmental > Aquatic > Freshwater > Lake | place: Tanzania: Lake...
GGAGGTTGAAGCTGCTTCAAAATAATTGTATTTATTTAAATTTTTCTATTGATTTTTAATCATCGATATGATATAATATCCACCAAAGGATGGTGGAATTATGTCCGAAAAATATCTCTCTATTTCGGAAGCCTCGAAAATAGTTGGTGTTCATACTGGAACCCTTCGTAGATGGGCAAACGAGGGGAAAATTGACTACGCACGTACACCTGGCGGAAGAAGACGATTTAGTGAAGATGAAATTCTTAGGTTATTAGGGAAATCTTCTTTGGTAGAAGTAGGGAAAAAGGTTCGAGCCGTCATTTACGCCCGCGTCTCGACATTAAAGCAAGCTGACGCAGGCAACTTAGAAAGACAGCAAGCAAGAATTGCTTCTTACTGTTTAGAAAAAGGATATGCGATTGTTGATTCATGCAACGACATTGCTTCAGGTTTGAATTCCAATCGCAGAGGGTTAAATAAGCTACTAAAGCTCGTAAAAGAGAAGAAAGTAGATTGTGTAGTTGTTGAATATCAAGATCGATTGGCACGCTTTGGATATGAATACATCCAGCGCTATTGTCTGGATAATGGTGTTACAATTGAAGTTCTCAATGTGACAGAGAACAAAGACTTCCATCAAGAGTTAGTGGATGATTTAATCGCCATAGTCAGCTCTTTTTCCGCAAGAATCTATGGGAGTCGTGGTGGGAAAGTTGCTAAGAAAGTTGCTACTCTTTTGGAGGAAGAAAAATGTATAGAATAATGCCTAAATCGGATGAGACCTTAACGACAACTCTCATTGGCGAATGGATTATCTCAGAAAAAGATAAAAAAGATGTTGATTTGGAAATGCGACTTTTTCAGTGTGCCGTGCGGACTGCCTTCAACCGCCTGCTTGAAGGAATGGATAGGGGTTATGTAGAAAAGGCGGTTTATAGTATGTTTCACATCAATTATAGATATGCCAAAGATGCAGTTATGCAGGCTCAAAGCATAATCGATTCACAAAAAGAGTTAGTCAAGCAACACAAGACCGAAAAAGAACATGCCATAAAGGGGTTGCGAAAAAAAATAGAGGGTCAAAAGAACGAAGCCAAACGTGAAAAGATTAGCGCCAAAATAGAGCAACTTCAAGAAGAAATCACGGTTTTGTCTTCTCACATAGACGCTCAAACGATTCCAAAAGTGATATTCGGTGGTCGGGAAAACTTTGAGAAAAGGATTCAGGGCAAAATCTCAAATGCGGACTGGAAAAACCTGCGAAATAATAAACTTTACTCAAGAGGCGATAAAAGTAAAGAATGCGGTAACCTAAACACCCGCATAGAGATGGATAATGAAGGTTTTTCCTTGTCTTTGGCTATCTCACATAAGGTAGAGAAGCCAAAGACTGCACCACGAGTTAATGGGAAACTATTCCTTGATGTTCGCCACAGAGAACGCTTAAGAGAACATCTTGAGGACGGAGGAATTTACTCGGTTGAATTGATACGTGGCATAGAAAATAAATATAGAGTTCATATCACATTCGACGAATTTGTGCCCGAAAAAGTAGTTTCTTTTTCTTATGGCGCAATCGGCGTTGACGTTAATCCAGATGGTATAGCGCTCACTGAACTATCAAAAAAAGGCAATTTTGTTTCTTCTTCATGGTACTCCCTGCCTGAACTAACTTACAGTAGCACTTCTCGACGTGAAAATCTGATAGGTGAAACAGCAGCTCAGATAGTAAAAATCGCTTTGGCAAAAGGTAAGGGTTTGGTCATTGAATCGCTTCATTTCGTAAAGAAGAATAATGATAAACAATTCAATAGGATTATAAACAACTTTGTTTATCGACGGATGCTTTTAGCAATTGAACGGAGAGCAATTCGATGTGGAGTAGCGATTAAAAAAGTTAATCCCGCCTACACATCGATAATTGGCAAATACAAGTACGCTACCTCTTTGGGGTTAAGTTTTCATCAAGCTGCGGCTTTGGTGATAGCCAGACGTGGCTTAGGTTTTCGTGAAAGAATCCCAAAGAAGATACAATCAATTCTTTCAGTTTTGATAAGCAAACTTTCTTCTCTAACTGAAGTGATGGCCACTTCAGCTACAGCTATGGAAGCAAAGGGCAAAAGAGAATTTAAAAGATTGCTTAAAAAGCTACAAAATTGGAGAAATCTCCATTCTTGGTCTTTTTGGCATACTTTCAATCAAGCTTTAATAAAGGTAGGTGTTAAACCCTGGTTATTGAGGGATGTAAACTCCGTGTATATTAACGGAGTTTTACCCACGCAATAAGAAGCTATGGAAGCAATAATGCTTATTGCGCGCAGGTGTGTCTAACAGACCGCTCTGGTTTAACCTTTGTGGGGGCTTTGATCAATCATCAATCCGGGGCTACTCGCTTGGGTTGAGCTTTGGCTCATCAGAGAACACGGTGGGAGTCCGTGACCTAGAGGGATAATCCTGGTATTTCCTCCATCTCAATAAAGTTGGGATGACCTAGTTACATATTTCTATATATTTGTACAGAAAAATGTAACTAAAATTAACCAGGTGATGAGGAGAAAAATAAATCTTTTTATGTCATTGGCATAACCTCGCAGCAACGTTTGACGGGAAAACATGGAGTCTTTACGTGGATGGCAAGCTTGAGGCGACAGGCACACCAACTACAGATACTGTAAGTAGTGGTGAGTTAAGGTTTGGGTTGTCGCTACAGAATGACCAGGGTTTTAAGGGCATCGTTGATGAAATTGCCATCTTTAATGTTGATCTAACGGAGGATGACATCAAATCTATAATGGCAAAAGGATCGTCTTCTGCACTTGCTGTTTCCCCAGCGGGCAAACTTACTGCTACATGGGGTTTGTTAAGAATTAGATAGAATATAGGAGTGTTAGAAATGCCAAAGATTACTTATGTTGGGGCTGGTAGCGCTAGTTTTGGTAGAGCTTTTATGTCGGACGTCTTGACACGACCAGCGCTTGCTGATGGAACTATCGTACTAATGGATATTAACCAAGATAACCTTGATATAATAACCACCCTTGCGAAGAAGATGGTCAAACAGTTGGGGGTTCCAACGAAAATTGAGTCCACTACTGATCATCGCCGCGCTCTAGATGGTGCCGACTACGTTATTTGCACAATTGTAGTGGGTGGTAGGGATTTGTACATAACCAGTCACGAGATCTCACGGAAATACGGCGTGGACCAGGCGATCGGCTGCACTACGGGGCCCAGTGGCGTTTTTTGGGCAGTGCGAACTATTCCAGTGATGCTGGATATCTGCCGCGAAATGGAAAAACTTTGCCCCGATGCCTGGCTTCTGAGCTATCAAAATCCTACAAGCACTGTGCCTTTGGGACTGTATACTGCTTCATCAATTAAAAGCATCGGGTTATGTCACAGCGTTGAAGGCACTGCGCGGACCCTGGCGCATTACATTGGCGCTCCGTATGAGGAGACAGGACACTGGGTGGCAGGGGTGAATCATCAGGCATGGTTCCTGCGATTTGAGCGGAACAAAAAGGATGCCTATCCACTCCTTCGTGAGAAGATGGAAGACCCGGAAATCTACAAACGGGATATGGTGCGTTTCGAGATGATGCGCTACTTCGGATATTTCCTTACGGAATCGAGCTATCACAACTCAGAGTATGTACCATATTTTCGCAAGAACCCTGAACTGATAGAGCGCTTTGCACCATATACTGCCGTGGAACACTTTGCCAGAGAAAAGGTCGGTGTCGAAGCACGGAGAGCAGAGATGCAGAAGGAAGCATACAGTGAAGCACCATTGCAGATCGGGCGGAGCAATGAACCGTGCATCAATATCATCAATGCTATGGAGACAAATGTCCCCTATCGTTTCAATGGAAACGTGCTGAACACGGGTCTTATTACGAACTTGCCTGATAGCTACTGCGTTGAAGTGCCATGTCTGGCGGATAATATGGGTATCCATCCATGTTATGTGGGGGATTTGCCGCCTCAGTGCGCGGCGGTGAATCGCAGTCGGAGCGCCGGCGACGAGTTAGCGGTAAAAGGTGCTTTAGAAGGTGATCGTAAAGCAGTTGAGCAAGCCATTGCGCTGGATCCTCTGACTGCAGCGGTATGCACACTCGACCAGATTCATGATATGGTGGAGGAACTCTTTGTTGTCAGTGCCGAGTATTTGCCCCAGTTCAAGTAGACATAACTTTAGAGGGATCAAGTATAGAAGATATTTTTGCAGTGCCCGAACCGATTCTGCCTTCAATGGAGTTCGCAGGGGTAGATTTTTAAAGGTAAAAATGCAGGAAAATCAAATATTCATGAGGTTTTGTAGGGGCGAACGGCCGTTCGCCCCTACGATTACACAAACCCGCATAAATATTGAATTCCCAAATCTTATTCATAAAAAACCTACCCTTGAAAGCTTCAATGGAGGGGGAACTGTCCATCTTGGCGGGACTATACAATTACGAAAAGGTGGCTCAGAATGGCTCTGTTCATCAGTTGTTGTGGAAATTGCCCAGGTGCTGGCACGCATTGGTGAACAGAACGTTCAACTTAGGCGGTTCCTGATGCGCGGCAGTTTGATTAGTATCAGGTTCAGTAGTTTACAATTTAACATATACAGTAGTTACGCAATGTTTACAAGTTCAGTAACATTGGGAATCTGGATGTTTATGATATTGGGAATCGTTGTCCTGATTGGATTTGTGATTTCGTCCAGTGTGATGGATGTCAACAAACCATCCTCTTGCATGGACACCAGCTCCGGCGCTTCTTTCGTCCATAAAGACTTGCGTAACTACTAACATATAGTGGTAGTCGCAAACTTTGGACTGCGTCCGTCGGGACGGGCGCTTCAGAAAAGGAGACGAATCAAGATGACAACACCCAACAATGACGTGGTGGGCGTGTGCCCAATGAACCATCCCTACCAACAACCGCTCGGTAAGACGGGTCGGATCGGCTACATCCGCAAGGAGATCCCCGACTTCGAGGTGCCCGAATACCAGGGCGAGCGCTACCGAGCGCTGGTGCCGGACACCCTCGACCTGCAGGACATGGCCGCCTGGGGTGTCAATGGGCTGACCAGTTCCACCAATCCCAACGCCGACTACGAGGCCTACTGGGGAGCCCACTTCGGCTCGAATCCGCTCAGGATGGGCAATGGCTTCGACGGGGGGTTCTGTCAGGTGAAGTATCTGGAATCCCTGCCCCTGCTGCGGATCGCCAGCGGCTCCACCCAGAACCAGATGGTGGATCGGCGCTGGATGGAAATGCTCCTGCGCATGCAGGGCGAGGACGGCCTCCTCTATACGCCCGTGAAGGGCCGGCCCTGGTGGGGCACGGGGATGGCCTCCATCTACATCCCATCGCCCTACTACGAGAAGCTGGCGTCGGGAGAATGGCATCACTACCTGAATCCAATCTGGGCCCGCTCGCTCGCGGCGATCATGCTCCATCAACACCGGGACGTCGGAACGCTGTGGGCGGAAACGGCCCGACGCTACGTGGACGGCCTGACAGCGCTGGCGGTTGACCGGGGCCGATACGCCTTCTTCGCTCCTTCGCCGATGTTTGCGGAGAAAGGGTGCCGCGAACTGGCGGACAACATCGAGCTTCCGGAAGCTCTGAAGAAGATCATGCAGCCAACGGACGGCAAGAAGGGAGGCGTGGATACGTTTGTCTTCACCTCCCCGCTCTTCATGGTTCCGGCGCTCTCGCATGTGTACCGCGAGATCGGCTACGAGCCCGCGCTGACCCTGGCGGGGAAGATCGTGAACTACCTGGTCGATGAACTTCGGCTCGTGGACGAAGAGGGACACCCGCTGCTCTATCTTCGCGACAAGCGTTCCGCGGGAGGCATGGCCCACTTCCACACCGCCACATACGCGCTGCTGGCCATCCTGCATTACGCGATTGACGCAGGCGACCAGCGGCTGTTGGAGATCGTGCGCAAGGGCTATGAATACCTCAAGACCTTCGGCGAGACCCTGACCGGGTTCTTCCCCGAGCACATCGGCCTTGGCTGCAAGGAGATGGAACACTCCGAGATGTGCGAGGTCGCGGACATGATTCAACTGGCGCTGATCATGACCCGGCATGGCCTGGGCGATTACTGGGACGACGCGGACCGCTGGATTCGGAACATGCTTATCGAGGGCCAGTTGACCCCGGACAAGGCCGACCGCCTGAAGCAGTACAGCGCCGGCAAGCCGTTCATCCCCCGGACCGCTCCGGCGGCGGTGAAGAAAGACAACGCCCGCGAGGGGGAAGACGCCCCATTCGATCCGATGACCATTCAAACCTCATCCGATACTGACCCGATGGGCGTCACCGAGGATCGCGTCGCCGACCGGTTGGTGGGAACCTTCTGCGGCCAGCCGGGCATGAACGACTGGGACGATGGCAACGGACCAGGTGCTTGCTGCACCGGCAACGGCACGCGGGCGATCTACTATGCCTGGAAGAGCATCCTCACGCATGACGCCGGCAGGTTGCGGATCAATCTGCTCTTGAACCGGGCTTCGGCCTGGGCCGATGTGAACAGCCACATCCCGTATAAGGGGCAGGTGGACGTAAGAATCAAGCAGGCGGTCACCCTCTCGATGCGCATCGCGGAGTGGGTGAAACCCGAGGAGGCCAGCGTCGAAGTCGATGGCCAGGCGCACGACATTTCATGGGACGGCCGCTACGCCGTGGTCGGGGACGTCAAGCCGGGTGCAGTGGTGACGATGCGCTTCCCCATCGCAGAGCGGACGGAGAATGTGTGGATCGAGAAGCGGCATTACACCCTGACCATCAAGGGCAACAACGTGGTGGCTATCGACCCGCGCGGCGCTATCTGCCCACTCTATGATCACACTCACTACCGGCTCAACCGGACCCGCTGGAAGGAGACGCTCCGCTTCGCCCCTGCCGATGAAATCGCATGGTGAGTGGGCGAACATGTAATTCGGATTATGAGCTTGTGGCTGGGCGACTATCAGACCGAAGCGCCGGTGAGTGAATTTTCAGGGGTAGGTTTTTTGGATAAAAAAGCAAGCAAAAGCCAATAAAATAGTGCATTTTTGCTCCTTTTCTATAAATGATAACCTATAATGCTTTCATTGTCTATCTTAAGTTTACAGAAATGTTATAAAAAGTGCAAAAGTATAGATATGTTCTTGAAGGAGAATTAACATGTCTGCTGATGTTTTCCTGAATGCGGTTGTGGAGCCAGGACCCCTTGCCCGACAAGATACTATAGCCAGCACTAGTATTGACTTTGACCGTCTTATGTGGCACGCTGGCAGCGATAGTGCCTTCGCTCCATGGAGCATGTCAGTAGCGGAGATTGACGATAGTGATAGGCTTCTTCAAAAGGTTCCTCATCAATGGTGCAACGGTATTCTATACTGGAAGGTACCGGGTTCCATGCCACCAGGCAGTCAGCGCAGGTTTCGCATTAGTTTTGATCCAAAACCTAGACCGAAGCCAAGCAAGAACAACCTGACTGATCACATTGTGCTGACTGACATGGGGAGTGAGATTCTCTTCTCATACAACGATCAAGAACTTTGCAGGTACCGATACCGCAACCTGTTCAAGCCCTTCTTCTTCCCTGTGTATGGGCCTGATGGCAACGTTGTACGCGATATTATTCATGATGATGAGGGTCACTATTTCCACCACGGCATCTGGGTCGGTTATGGCTCAATGGATCAGAACGGAGCCAATTTGTGGTGTGAAAGCGACGCCATACTTCCACGTCGTGGACCAACCGGACGAATGGTGCATGAGAGTTTCGAGAACTTCAGCTTTGGCATGATTTTCGGGTTTTTCCAGCAGCGATTAGCCTATCAAAAGCCCGATGGTCATGTCTTCGCGCGTGAATGGCGGACTATACGTGTTTCCAGGCCAACTGATGATGCTATGGCCATAGACTTTGAGATCAAGCTTCAAGAACCGGATGATACAGGTCCCCGCAATACTATGTTCAGTTGTCGTGTAGCTTCAAGCATGCGAATCTACGATGCCGCGGCAAGGAAGCCCATGGAGCAACCAGGTAAAATCGAGACAGGTGTTGCCTGGGCAGATTACTCTGGCCCGGTCGAATCAGGCTGGAATGGTGTGGCAATGTTTGATCATCCGAGTAATCCTGACTTCCCCAAAGCACCATCCGCAAGTGATTACGGTCTGATGAGCTTTTCTCGTACTTACCCGACAACTGACAATTACCGTGGCGCAACTGTTACTTATAGGTATCGCGTTTGGATTCATAGATATGATGCTCAAAAGGCTAATGTCCAGCAGGTCTGGGAGGATTATGCCTATCCATGCCTGGTTACTCTGAGTGGACTTAATAGCTAATCCTGGGAAGGGAGGAACCTTTGATATGTCTTGTTTGAATTATGCTCTTATCGGCTGCGGTCGTCGTGGCAAATCTCATCTTGAGACTGTTGTGGAGATGAAGGATACATTTAATGTGGTGGCTGTATGTGACGCTCATCCACAATCAGCAGAGGAAGCTGCTGCGCGTATAGGTGTGAAAGCATATACAGATGTCCGCCAACTGATTGCCCATGAAAAACTGGATGTCTGTGATGTGGTGGTACCGGCAGAACTTCATCATATTGTCTCATGTTACCTGTCGGAGCATGGCATTCACCACAATGTGGAGACACCTCTGGCTCCGACTCTTGGACTCATGGACATGATGATCAAGATGGCTAAAGAACACGGTGTGAAACTTCAGACTTCTGAGAATTTTCCGTTTCTCCCAGTAGAGCAGTTTGTGTGCAAGCTTATACGCTCTGGAGCCATCGGACATGTGCACAAGTGCTACCGCCTCTTCTCAACCACAGGATATCATGGTCTGGCTGCGATTCGCTGCCGGATGGACGCAGAACCTATCGCAGTAAGTAGCATTGGCCATACTATGCCGGTTGTGCCCTATGTGGATGGCGCAAAGCGCAACTTCAGCACAGAAGGACTTGAGTTTTACTGTATTGATTTCGACAATGGTGGCATTGGAATTGCCATGGTTGGAAATAAGAATGGTTGTCTTGGCAGGAATAGACTGGTTGGTTTTGAGACCTGCGGTGAGCGCGGAACAATTATAACAAACGGCAACCAGGGAGCTTCAGGTGGTGAGACAGTCAACGTTTGCACCGATGAGGATATCGCTCAGCGCTCAGGTCTGGCAAAAACTTACGAGTTCCAGCGCGAATATACCGAATCGAATACTCTCAAACGCATCTGGGTTGATCTGCCTGCATCGTTGGGGGGCACAATTGAGTGGAGCAATCCCTATCATCAGACAATCATATCTGAGGGGAATATATCACTGGCAACGCTGTTAGATAGTCTGGCGCGGGCAGTGCGCGAAGATGTTAGTCCATCATGGCCGGGAGAGAACGGCCGGGCTGATCAGGAAATGGTCCTGGCTGCGCACCGATCCATTCAGGCCAATCGCCAACCGATAAGCCTGCCATTATTACCTGATCCATCGGAAGAAGAGTCCTTTGACCGCAACTTTGAGGATCGGTTCGGAGTCCACCCGCGCAGATATCTGGACAAAGCTTTGGATGTCAATTTTAAGGCTCGGTAAGAGAGGAGAAATAAGGTGTTCAAAGGTAGGAACTATGAACTATCCATCTGAGTCGAAGGTCCAATTAAGGTCTACGCTCCACAACATACCCATCCGCACCCGTCTTTCAGTCCAGACGGCACCCGTGTTGTATTCACTTCAGATCGCACAGGTTATGCCCAGGTGTATGAGGCAACGCTACCATAATGGAGTCGGCAAAAACACTGAATGGTTAGATTACAGAATTCAACATAGAAAGGAGAGAGCATGGACTTATTAAATATAGAAGATATCAAGGAAGATTGGGAAAAAGTGAAGAAGCGATATGAGGCATGGTGGGCATGCGAACTCTATGATCGTATTCTCGTTCAGGTTACAGCGCCGCGTGAGGGTGTTAAGCATATTCCTGTTAAGCCATCCAGCGTAGAGGCAATGTGGACTGACATTGACTACATAATCAGAAGAATTCTCGAAAACGTTCGCACCACGTATTATGGTGGTGAGTCGGTTCCCTTGCTCTGGCACAATTGGTCAGCCGGGCATGCTCTTCTTCTTGGTTGTGAACCCAAGTTTGCGTGGGATACTGTGTGGGTTGATCCTGTCATAGCGGAAGAGGAATACCCAGAGATAAGTTTCTCGCGCGAGAACCATTGGTGGAAATGGATGCGCGATAGCACCAGAACTGCCGCACAAGCCAGCAAGGGCAGGTATTTCGTAATGGCTATGTGGGGGAACCACGCCGGCGACAATCTGGCACTTGCGCGCGGCACCGAACAGCTTCTTATGGACATAGCACTCAACCCCGAATGGGTCAGATTAGCAGTGAAAACCGTATCAGATATCCTGATAGAGGTATACGAAGAGCTATGGCAAATTGTCTCGCCGGAAGTTACAGGGTTGGAAGGTTCTGTAAATTATTGTGGCTGTTGGTCGCCGGGCAGAACTCATGGCTTTGACTGCGATATGTCCTGCATGATCTCGCCCAAGGCGTTCCGTGACCTTTTTCTACCGCCATTGGTTGAGACTATGCGCACTGTTGACCATAGGATCTATCATCTTGACGGACCTGGTGCCATCCATCATCTTGATACATTGCTTGATCTTCCAGAGCTCCATGCAATCCAATGGGTGCCGGGTTCAGGAGCTATGGGCGGGATTATGCAGTGGGTTCCGCTTATCAAGCGCGTCCAAAATAAGGGCAAAGGTATCGTCGTTTATGCTGGTCCTGGTGAAGTTGAACCATTGCTAAGAGAGGTTAGACCTGAGGGTCTCTGTATCGGCACCTCATGTAATACGGAAGCGGAAGCACGAGAGCTACTTGAGCTTGTAGCCCGGCTATCAAAGATGTCAATTACCCTACCCCTTGAAGGGGTAGGGCTTGTGTTAGAAACTCAAGCCCGGAGTTGACCAGCCTAAGTCAAAGGCCATGGAAAGTCATTTGACTACGTTACGAACGAATATTTAGGTACCGTTGAGTACTTCACCAGCTTGACGCGTTTTGTGCGTTGTGCTCATGATAGCTAATTTCGAGTTCAAGCGTTGATGAGCACAAGGCACAAACATACGGCAGGTTGTTAAACGAGCATACGGGTAGAAGCCGGTGCAGCCTGCATAACGTGGAAGTCCCGATTCTTGGGATAAAGTGATTAAAACCGTTCGATAACATTGGCGAGGTGACCTTTACTTGAACCGGATAACCGGTTCAAGGATTGAAAGGAGACTTTCACAATGTCAAAAGTCTTTGTTTTAGATGCCCAAAAGTGTCCACTTGCACCTACTCATCCAGCGCGGGCAAGGCAATTGCTACGCAAAGGTAAAGCGGCGGTTTACCGTCGTTATCCATTCACAATCATCCTAAAGCGCAAAGTAAAAGAGGTTGATATTCAACCGTTTAGGCTAAAGATAGACCCAGGTAGTAAAACTACTGGACTGGCTATTTTAAGTTCTGAGGGTGAAGTGGTATGGGCGGCTTTCTTGCAACACAGAGGGCAGCAGATTAAAAAGTCATTGGATTTACGCCGTGCTGTTCGCAGAAGCCGTCGCAATCGAAAAACACGCTATCGCAAACCGAGATTCAACAATCGAACGCGTCCGAAAGGAAAGGCCACGAAAAGTTATTGGTTGCCGCCGTCCCTAAGGAGCCGTGTTTACAATATCGTTTCCTGGGTTACGCGGTTGCGTAAACTAATAACCATCACTGCGATTAGCTTAGAATTAGTCAAATTCGATACACAAGTAATGCAGAATCCAGAGATTTCTGGTGTTGAGTATCAACAAGGCGAATTGTTTGGTTACGAAGTCAGGGAATATCTATTAGAGAAGTTTGGTCGAAAATGTGCTTACTGTGGTGCTGAAAACATACCAAACTTGGAAGTAGAACATATAATCCCCCAAACACGCGGTGGAAGCAGTCGTGTTAGTAATTTAACCATCGCTTGTAAAAAGTGCAATTTAAAAAAAGGCAACCAAACAGCAGAAGAGTTTGGGCATCCTCAAGTTCAAAAGCAAGCAAGTAAGCCATTAAAGGATGCCGCCGCTGTAAATGCCACGCGATGGGAAATATATCGACGTTTGCAAGAAACAGGCTTGCCAATTGAAGCTGGCACAGGCGGACGTACTAAGTTCAATCGTGTTAAAAAACGGCTTCCGAAAACACATTGGCTTGACGCTGCTTGCGTAGGTACATCAACTCCTGAAACGCTTAAAATTGAACATGTACAACCATTATTCATAATTGCCACTGGACGCGGTAGCCGTCAGATGTGTCGAGTTGATAAGTAAAGCTTCTTTTCAAGCTTTCTTTTCTATTAAACAGGACAATGTCCTGTTTAGGGAAAGCTTGGAAGGTATAAGAATACATTTATGTTCCATTAAGTCTTCACCTACAGGCTTTTGGGCTGGAGGAAGGAATAAAAGAGCTGTATCTCTTAAGGTAGCGAATAAAAGGAGGTGATTACATGAAAAGGACGATGAAATCTCTTGTTCTAACAGAGCCGCGAGCATTGGTTCTTCAAGAGCGACCGGTTCCTGTTCCCGGTTCCACGGAGGTACTAATTCAAGTCAAAGCTGCTAGTATTTGCCATACTGACTTTTTTACGCTGAATGGCGAATATCCTAGATGCAAGTACCCTACTGTACTCGGCCATGAATTCAGCGGTATCGTTGAACAATGTGGCAGGGACGTTTCTCATGTCAAGGCAGGAGATCATGTTACATGTATTTCTTATGATTACTGTGGAACCTGCACTTTCTGTCGCCGCGGATTGCATAATGGATGCCGTCATATTCGCGGTATTCCCTTTGATATGGATGGAGCATATCAGGAGATGATCTGTGTAACGGCAGCTATGGCTTACCCCTTTGATAGTTCCCTGAGTTTTGCGGAAGCATCCCTTACTGAACCTGCCGCTAATGGCTATTCTACTGTAGATCGAGCCAATATTTATCCCGGAGAACAGGTAGTGGTCATGGGACCTGGGCCCATAGGACTATTGGCGCTGGAATCCGCTAAGCTCAAATCACCGGGGGCGTTGATAGTGCTGGGAACCCGTCAGGAACGGCTTCATAAGGCTACCCATCTGGGAGCGACTCATGCCATCAATATCCATGAAACCGACCCTTATGAAGCGGTCATGGATATTACAGAAGGTAAGGGAGCTGACGTAGTGATTCTATGCGCCGGGTCTGAAGATGCCTGGAAAATCTCTGGTAGAATTTTAACCAAGTATGGACGCGTGATCGTTGAAGCTTTGCCATCGGTATATGATACACAATGGCCAGTGCATGTTTTCGATTTTACTGCCAAGCATATCAGCTATCTTGGTGTCTCCGGGTATAATGCAGCGCAATTCGGAACAACCTTAGAACTGATACAATCGAAGATAATTGATGTGGCTTCTCTGATTACCCACAGATTTCCCCTTCAAGATTACCAGGAGGCTTTTGAAACTTCCGATAAACGCAAAGGCGGAGCGCTCAAAGTCGTCTTTGAGATGTAAGGAGGAGAAGGAAATGCCGAATAAATTTAAAGTTGCATTGATCTCTAATGATGGTCATCCTATACCTGATTGGTTAAAAGAAAAATTTGGTAAAGCAGGAATTGATTTTGTCTATCGCCAGTGTTATAATCGTAGAGATTTAGAGGAGTGCGCTGCAGATGCCGATGTTTTATGGCTTCAGTCAAGTCGTGAGGAACTGGTCGTTGAGGAGAACATGGACATCTTCAGAAAGGCTGGTGCTGTCATAAAATGTGGGAGTGGCACTGACAATATTGACCATGATGCCTGTACAAAGCGAGGAATCATTGTGGCTCATACACCTGAAGACCCCACTAATCCTGCAAGTGACCATATTATCGCTATGCTTTTCTCGAGTGCTCGTCAAATAACAAGGCATGATCGGTTGATACGTCGTGGTGTATGGGAGCAGAAAGTAGCCCTCCCGATTGGACACTTCACCGGTGCGGAGCTTGGACTGATAGGATTTGGGCGAATAGGAAAAGCTATAGTTCGAAAACTGTCTGGCTTCCAGATGAATATACGGATATGTGATCCCTATGTGAATGATGATATTATCAAAACAGTAGGAGCACAGAAAGTTGAACTGGAAGAATTATTAAGACGATCACAATTTGTCCTGCTGACGTGTCCTTTAACAAAGGAAACAAAGGGATTACTCAATGAGAAAGAACTCAAGATGATGAGACCAGATGCTATACTCGTTAATGGCGCCAGAGCAGGCATTGTTGATGAAAATGCTCTAGTCAAAGCCCTTAGAGAAGGTTGGATAAAAGCGGCAGCTCTCGACGTTGTCGAGGAACATCCGCCATCACCGGACAGTGATCTCTTGTCTTTAGAAAATCTCATCCTTACACCCCATATAGGCGGTACTCCAGATACTTACCCGGATGGGATATTCGATACTGTGGTGGATGTTATTATTGGTATGTCTAAGATGCAGCTTCCGAAATGGATAGCTAATAAAGGCGTCAAGCCAAAATGGGATATGATATAAAATGTTTAATAAACGAGCGATTAATCTTAAAAAGAAATTGGCTGCTGGTGAATTCAGTCCCGGTATTTGGGTATCTCTACCATCGCCCACGGCTTGTGAGGTGATTGCCGGTGTGGGGTTTGATTGGATCCTTGTGGATGCGGAGCATTCTCCATTCAATCCTGAAACACTTCAATACATGCTGATGGCATTCAAAGGATCAGATACGGTGCCGATTATTCGTGTGCCCTGGAATGATCAGGTCATGATCAAACAGGTGTTAGACATGGGTTGGGATGGCGTGCTTGTTCCGCAGGTAAACTCAGTGGATGAAGCACAACGCGCAGTATCAGCATGTAGGTACCCGCCAGTTGGTAAACGCGGTTTCGGACCCCGGCGTGCTGGTAACTATTATAAAGATCAGGATGAATACGTCAAGCTCGCTAATGATTCAGTAATCTGTGCGATTCAAATAGAGAGTGTTTCTGGAGCGGATCAGATTGATGAAATCGTATGTGTTCCGGGAATTGACTGGATTCTGGTAGGTATTTATGATATGTCTGGTTCTTTGGGGCGTTTTTGTGACCTTGATGAACCAGAGCTATGGAAAGCAATCCGCAGGATTTTTAGTGCCGCGCAAGCTGCAAAAATCCCTGTCGGTAATGCTTTCAGTGGCGTTGATAACATCAAAAAGTCTGTAGACCTGGGTTGTCAGTTGATATTCCTCGGCGAGGATACCGGTTTCCTGAAAGAGACCGCGGATAATGCACTTAGAGCTTTCCAGGAAGTTATTACCTTAATTTCGCCTAAATAAAATATGATTCTTGAACCTGAGAGGTAAAAGCATGAAACCAGTAAGCACAGAGATTTCGTTTGATAGTGAAAGTTACAAGGCAATAGTACCTGACACTTTGGATTTGGCTGAGAGAGCGGAATTCGCTATCAATGCCCTGACCGGCATGATTATGCCTGAGCATGATTATGAGCGTATCTGGATGGTGAACTACGTGCCACCTTCTATTATTCACCATTCATGTCAATGGCACGAAAATCCACGCACAGATGAGGCACTTGCTGGGAGGATGTGGATGGACACATCCGCAACGCAATGGTGGAAGATCAGTTCATCAATGCAGACATGCTCAAGAAGATGTGCGAAGAGAAAGGCGTGCCAACTGAAAATGGCGAACTCACAATCGAGCGATTCCTCGGAAGCTTGAGGCATGACGGGCACTTTGGCCCGCATTGGTTCCTGGATCCAACTTCAAATGGGACACATGGCTCAAACTATTTGGAGCCTTTTTATTACGTCTGGGAAAGTATAGTCAGATATAAGGACGGCGCGGCACAGATTAACCTGCTGCTTAACCGTGCTTCTCCATGGCTTGACATAGATAGTCACCTTCCTTACGAAGGGAAAGTAGTTATTAAGAACAAGACCGCAAAGAATATTGCTCTTCGCGTTCCTCGATGGGTTAGTAAGAACAAGGCGCGGTGTCATGTAAACGAGGCGGGAGCATCTTTCTTCTGGGTGGGCAACTATTTGATGATAGGCGGATTTAAGGAGAATGATATTATAACTGTTGAGTTTCCCATGGTAGAGACCACGGAGACCTACTGCCTTGTGCCATTCAAATCCGCACCGCAATGGCACAAGGATCAAAGCTCGCTACCACGTTACATAATCTATCTCAAGGGCAACACTTGCGTCAAGGTTGAATTTCCAAATAAATCCGACTTTGGACCAGAAATAGGATATCCTGTCTATCAACGAGAGCATTATAAGCAAAATAAAGCTCCTGGCGACTGATGCATACTCCGGCTGAATCAGACCGACACATGCCAACGAAACTTGGCAATATCCTGCGTGCCGCCGAACTTCGCTCTAAAGACAAATACGGGTTGGACGCTGTAATCTGCTGGCCGCGCCTCTGGTTGCTCCTTCCAGATTGATAAATCTACTCTGCTCTTCACGCCACAGGAGAAATGAAGTGCCAGCCTGTGCAGTAGAAAACCAGTGGACGCAGCGAAAAACCTCCATGTATGCCAAGGATACGCTTATCCACTCCTACCCTCGGAATAAAGGTGAAACAATCGCAGGATTTTCGGTAACGATATCACCGCGAGGAAGTTGGTATTGTGACCGCGTAAGATTACACACGCCCGGAAAACTTTTGGGGAATGCTATATCTCATGGGTCAGGCAGCCGCTGCCAGTCTTGGGACGGTTGTTTGCGTGAGTGGTGGATTCCTACTTGCTTGAGTGTACCCGCATCAAATACAGGAACACCTTTCCCGTTAGCTTGATTGATACAGTTATATGTGCCACCGTGTCCGCGTCCATCCCACCGAGACAGCACAACATCACCGTGGTCTACCAAAGCTGTATTCCACACCTGTCTGCCGTTGGCACAGGCAGGCATTATATCCCTTTGCGGTGACTTTCGTGGTATCGTTGACGACGTGTACGTGCTGTACGTTTTTTCACAAGATAATCCAGCCTCTCTCTTTGCGCCTGTGGCCAAAAAGATTATTTAGTGTCAAATAGGCTAGCTCAAGGATGTTCCAAAAGGGTATGGAATCGCAGAAAACCCCAATTCTATAAGAGTTTGTCTTCTATTCAATCATCGTTCACAAAAGAGAACCTTTTTGACCAACAAAAAGCATACGATTTCATTCAAAAAATCTTTACAACCACGAAGGCTTCGCCTTCCGTCGGTAAGTTAGGTGGGCGGATCGTCCACCATCGGACACGGTGGGACATCCACGCTTACAGAATCAGTAAACGCTCAACGGGACGGATACCTGTTTCTGAGTTTCTACTGACATTTGTTCAAATCACCTTTCTTTTTTTCTTGCCAATTTTCCGCCGACCTTAAAGCGCCGCAGTATCCGCAGAAGGTCGGTAACATTCCAGCGAGTTCAATGCCTTTTCGGCATTCAGGGCAATTAGGATTCCCGTTTTTGTCTAATCCGAGCGGGAATGCTTTCTTTACATCTTTCCACATTTCGTCTCACCTACCTTTTCTTAGGGATAAAGACTATATTTGGTCTTGGGTTCTGCTTTTCATAGTCTTCCATCATCACTTGCTCATAATCGCTTGAACGTCCATATCTTAGAACGTAATCTGAGATGTTCTCATTGGCATACTTTACGAGACCTTCCCAATAAGCATCGCTCTCTTTTACCGCCCTTTCCTCTATACGCTTTTTGCACCCCGCGCACATTGTCTCTTTACCACAACGCCAGTAGTTTTCACCTCTCGGAACTATATGCCCGCAATCCAAAGAAAATTGCTTACGTGCTGTGGTTTCCTTGAAGTACTTTAACATATTATCACCACCTTTCTTTTTTAGATTGGCCTGTCTGCCGTAAGCTAAGGCAGGTATCTCGTTCAGACTATGAGGACTCCTTTACTTCGTAAAGAAGCTACCATTGCATACCGACGGGAATGGCAAGCGTTATGCTTGCCATTTTGCTTAATATTCTTCCGCTAACATGACTGTCAAAACTAAATTCACATCCTCAATTCCTTCGTAATCGTCTATTTTCCAAAAGATATGTAGCCCTTCGTGCCAAAACTCCCCTAGGTCGTGTTCCCCGTATGGTTCATTATCTGCTGTGAAGTCATCGAAGGTCTTGACTTTGTACAAAATTTCGGCTACCATTTCTGGGTTCAGATTAGCGATGCCCTGCGAGAGAAACAAGCGATTGTTCCCTCCAATTTGTGGAATTGCCTCTCGTAAAGCATCGTTTTGAAGTGCGTCCAAACTTACTTTCCTCCCTTCGAAATTAGTCTTTGCCCTTTTCCCAGTCCAACACCAATTATCTCCTTATAATTTAGTTTGTAATTCTTTCTTTGTTTGAAAGTGGGCGGGGATATCACACCCCGCCTTTACCATTCCATCGAATTTTCGCAAGGCGTCTTTGATATTCTCTGTATCCATCCGAACCGAAAAGGCGCCTCAGTTGTGCTTGTCTACCTTGCCCAGCTTTCCGCTGATGTTTTAGATATCCTTCTGGGTCAGTTTCTTTGTAATAAGCGTGCCAAGCGGAAGTCCACCTGCGGAAGTCACCATTTAGCCCATGCAACTTTAGATGGCAGCTTCTGGCGGTTTACGAAGTAAACTGCTGAACGAAGTGAACATAGTGGGATGGTGGCCTCAGCTCCGCCGTCAGCTCTCGGGATAACGTGATGATTCTCTACCAGCTCCGTCGAATTACATTGTTCACAACACATAACACACATACCTTTCTGGGGAAATCCCGCTTAGCGGGACTTCCCGTAGATGCTATCGTAGCTTTGAGCGATATAGACTGTATTCCCTTTGTTTGCTTTGTTCGTTAATGGATATCCGAAAAAGAAATTGTTATGGCAAATCTCAACTTCTTTTTCGGAAGGTAATACCTTCACTCTCGAAAGCGCAAGGACAATATCATCACGGCGATAAAAGAGTACCAGTCTTAAGCCCCGTGATAATGTTCTTGCGCTTTTGCCCTTCTCCTTAACTTCGACGTGCATCGAAGCCGCTATCTTTTTCAATGACATTTCTTAAACCGTCCTTTCTCCGAAAGGTCGGAGACCTTCTTTTGTGAAATTTCTATCAATTCCTTTACAGCTTCCCTAAGAAAGAATCCCGCTTGAAATTTGGAAAGCTCACCTGACTTAACCATCTGGTTGGCTTTTTCTGCTAATCGTATGACTTCTAGTTGAAGTCTTTCTTTAGTTATTTTTTCGCCCCCTTGTTACTATTGAAGTGTTCAACTTCTTCAATGAAGATAGTTGTTTTTTGTCCGGTTGCTACTACCCAATCAATATTGCCAACTGATTGTTTGCTTCGTTCCTCGCAACGATCCTTCGCAGGCTCAGGACAGGACAAGTCAGCAATTCCCGAAGGGATTCCTTCGGAAATTGCTATCGTTGTTAGTCAAGTTCGATTGTGCTGATGTCAGCCCCAGAATCAATGCCCATCCGTAATCGTTTGATGATGCCATTTTCGTATGAATCGAATTGCTCTGCTATCTCACGACAGGATATCGCTTTCTTGGTTCCATCAGCTTCGATTATCCAAGTGTTCAGCTTCTTATCCATCTGCACCTTGCGTTTACCGCTGTTATTTGAGGCTTTCACATCCTCGCTATGGTTATCTGTCCTGAGCTTGCGAAGGATCACAAACCCGCTTGTAGCGTTATCCAAAACTTCAGTGACAACTTCAGCGTCAAGTCGTTTGCATTCTGCAATGAAGTCATCTTTGGCATAATGCTTTTTTGCTCTCACTTGCTCAATCGCTTCCAAACATCGCTTCCAAAATTCTTCAGCAGTTTTCGGAAGTCCATCCCCCTTGATAGCGTTTGGTTTTTGATAGTATAGTTCACGCAGCTTTGCGGTCAACATCTCATCATCGGTTACTTCTAAGCAATCTCTACAAATTGAAGTTTTCACTTCATATCCAAAAAACGGTATCAATTCATCACATAATTGCGCTGCTTCACCCTTAGGCTTTTCACACCAGAAGCATCTTTGGCGTAAGTCATTAGTCTCGTTGTCGATAAGCCAGAAGCGATATCTTCGGTCATAGACATATCTACCCCAGTTATACTCTTTTTGGATAGTCCAATAGTCACCGATGCTTTCGTTAAAGAGACTTTTATCAAAAGCGCATGCTTGCTTCACGGTTTCGTAATGTTCATTCTGCCAGTCTAATTGACGTTCGGGAATCACACCTTCATATGCTAAGTCTGAGCGTATCCAGTCAAATCTCGCTTCGTTTAGCGCTGCCCTTCGACACTCCATTAATTTCTGCCAACTTGATGACGGAGTATTATCGTTCTGTTCGCTTCGCTCACCGACTGTGTTCACTTCGTTCAGCAGTTTAGCTTCGCTAAACCGCTTCGCTTCGCGAACCTTAGCCTTCGGCTTTTGGGCTTCCTCCCTCCTGTCCCAAAGGAGGGAGGATTCGCCTTTCGGTTCACTTCGTTCACCACCACCGAGCAAATCGGGGGCTTCGTCTTTTGGTTCGCTTCGCTCATCCATAAGACGCGAAGCGTCGTTGGTGAGGGCTTTAGCCCGAACAGTTCCGATTTCCGGAACTGCCAAGTACAAAAGACTTGCTATCCGATGCTTACAGAAAAGCGTTCTTTCGCCGTCTGGACAGTTGCAGTAAGGGTCACCGTGATTGAGGTTGACAATATAGCTCTTTTCTGGTTCGTATTGAGACCGAACACGAAAGATACCGTCTGTTATTTCCGTTACCTTGTTTGAGTTAAGCAAATCATACGCTCTTGAAATTCTGCGGCGAATGAATGAATGACCTTCTGGCAAACCAAGCATTACCGCCGTCTGGTCAAGTTCCTTAATTGTTTTTGCCGTGCAATTTATGCCTTGAATAAAAGCTTTCATTGTGGTAAAATTCTCCTTTGGTTATCGAATTTATTTCGTAACTGAAAAAGCCGTCAATTCCATGATTGTCGTTTGAGTTGACGGCTTTTTCAATTACTTTTGATTCATAAATATCAATTGAAATTTTTTTAAAAATACCTGTTTTGGAGTACAAAAAGAAAAAAGCGTCCCGATAATTCGGGACGCCATTGTTGGTGTTCCCGTAGTAAACGAGAAATTGTAAATGATCCTTAGTCTAGCCCAATAACAATCCCGCATCGAGATTGGATCTTGGTTCGTGAGATGAGACTGGGATAGACCATTTCAAGCGGAACAAATCTGTTCGCTACGCTCACCGACGCCTTCGGCTTACGGCTTTGACATCACGCCCTGAAATCAGTCATAGTCTGGATTCTCTGGCTTTGCCCCAAAAAGATCGTTGTTTTTTTCTCCATTGTTACGGGAACACCGTCTCCAAAAAAAATTGCTCATTGGTGTATTTTTCTCTTGACGTGAAATAAAAGGTGAAGTATAATTATCATATCAGCGAAGATGACGTACTCGCACGTCACGATTGATGCACTTTTTCAATAAACTCAGATGCGATGGGAACTCGGGCATATCCCGCGTAGTAGTCCTATATTCCTGCTCTTGCGGGCAGTTTCAAACAAATTGATTGAATGTTGGTCACGGATGACAATTCTCACCATAAATGCCCATCTACCCTATACTGTTCGCCTTCCCGCGATAGAGATAACTGAATACACTCCGATAGTACTGGTGGAGTCTCACATTCTTATTCCTAAACGTCTACAATATTCCTGAAATCTACGAGGATAATAAAATGGTACAATCAGTTGAAAATTGGCAATGGAAACTCTTATTACACAAGGAGGAAAAACTATGGCTAGACAGTCACTCTACATTGTCCTTTTGGGACTCATCATCGCATGCGGCCTGGATTTGAGCTGCACGAGACCAACGCCGCCTATAGAGCAAGAAAAGGGTATAACGAAACTTGACTTTGATCGAACTACCGGAAATTTAACGCTCAAAGCGAATGAAGCGTCGCTATTTATGATTCTACAACAACTCAATGAAAAGCATCAAATTGATGTCACGGTTCCAGACCTCACCGCTGACCAAGTCGTTACAGCGAACATTGTCAACGCACCTTTGAATGATGCGCTGACACAGTTTTTGCCGCCGGAATCACGATTTTACTTTACCGTCAAGGAAGCCGGTGAAATCCCACAGGAGTTGACGCCTCAGACTTTTCCCCGATTTGAAAAATTTCTGAATCAAGTCGGCGAGATTGACAGCGGAGCGCTCCAAGAAGCATATGCGAAGCGTAATCAATAGGAGGATACAATGAAAAAAGCATCCTGTATCTTATTGCTAAGTTTGGTCTGTTGTTCCCTGGCTGAAGCACAGACAGTCACGGAGTTGTTACGAAGTGGCAGCAACGGCTCAAAGCGGAATCTGGTGATTATTGGCGATGGCTTTCAAGCGGGTCAACAGAATAATTACAACAACTTTGTCAATACCTTTGTCATGCAGGGCGTATTCGGTGAAGGCGTATTTCGTGAGACGATGAGCGCATTCAACATCTACCGTATCAACGCCAACTCAGTAGATTCGGGAGTGACGCAGGTAGATAACAACGGAAATGTGATCGATGCAAATAACAATGGGACTGTGACCGACGATGTAAGAAACACAGCGCTGGGCTATCGTTTCAGTGGGATGTGGAACCGGTGCTGGATGGAGCCCGGACCAAATACAAACACGCTGTTAAATAACATCCTCAACAATCTCGTGCCACAATGGGATTTCGTTTTCATCATTCTAAACGAGCCAGGCTTTGGCGGCTGTCGGCGTGGAAATACCCTTGCTGTGACGACAAGTATGGGTTGGACGGTTGGCTCCCATGAAATGGGGCATATGATCGGAGATTTGGGCGATGAATATACGGGAACCGCAAATTACACCGGCGGTGAGCCTAGTAATGTCAACTTGACGATCAACACCAACCGGAATACCCTGAAATGGCGTGATTTCGTTAATCCCGCGACCCCGATTCCTACTACCCAAGCAAACGTCGGGAGTCAGAGTCAGGATGCGGGAGTCTTTTCCGGAGCCACCACCGGTGGCACTCGATATGGTACCGGCATTTTCAGACCCGCCTTCAATGATCGTATGAACGGCAACACACCCCCGTTTTGTCCCATATGCTACGACCGCATTCATCAAGTCTTGGATCCGTTTCATGACTACACCTATAACAATGCATACGTCGGGGATTTCGACGGCGATGATCGAGACGACCTGGTGTTGCACAACGCCAATAGCCTTGCGTTGTATCTCGCAACCGGCTCAGAACTTGAGGTTGAGTGGATTGCCACAGGCGAAATTCCAGTATGGGATGATTTTATGCCCGGCGACAAGTTTTATGTTGGGGATTTTAACGGTGACGGCAAGGATGATTTGTTTGTATTTAATCATAGCGACTGGTCGATGCCATATTTTGCTTTGTTACGGTCTACAGGGGCGAGTTTTGAATGTGTTCGCCGTTTTGACTTAGAGCTGCCGGGTTGGGACGACATGAAACCAAACGACCAATTTTACAGAAAACCCCGTGAAAGCACCCGCATTCATGCGTGGTGATGAAACGGGTTTCGTGTCAGTCAAAAAATTATAGTCGCGAAGTTGACGAATTTTTTGATTGGCACGAAATAATTTAAAATTTTTCTTGACATTCCCTTCGGAGTATGGTATACTTTTTTATAGAGCACAACCGAAAGGTTGCGGTCTGGAATCAGACCAGGCGGACGGTGCTCTCTTGAACAACCCCCTACCCCCTTTGGTAAGGGGGACTAAACTGCGAGGGAAACTGCATTGCAGTTTCCGCTTCCG
>Ga0194110_10002401_pt1 | contig 23754 bp, 23 predicted proteins | sample TA2Kig1200mmetaG_FD_146192 | JGI IMG/M metagenome (GOLD analysis project Ga0194110, IMG submission 146192) | Freshwater microbial communities from Lake Tanganyika, Tanzania - TA2015032 Kigoma Deep Cast 1200m | ecosystem: Environmental > Aquatic > Freshwater > Lake | place: Tanzania: Lake...
GAGAAAAAAAGAAAGAGTCCTGTTTTTGGGAAGAGAGATGAATTTTCCAACCGGGATGCTCCACCTCGCCCATCAAGCGAATGCGAGAATTATTCCATTTATCCATCTCTATCGGAGAGGGAAGACGAGATTGATTTTTAAAGAACCTGTCGATGGCCATTGGGAAGAGGGAGCAGAGGGGTACAAGCGAATCATCACAGGGTTTGCAAATTTGCTTGAATCCTTTATTCTTACCTACCCCGAGCAATACATGGGAATTTATGGTCCCACAGTGGCGTCCTATTACTATCGCTCCTGTCAAAAGGATGCCATACTTTCGGGTCGGAGATAAAAAAAGGATTGTCCATTGGACCGATGAAGACCCCATCTTTTAAAAAAGTTTCCACGGGTGAGATTCAGGGGTGGCTGAGAGAAGATATTCTTCCATTTCTTCCTTTCTCCTTTTTTGAGGATCCAATCCGTTTCATTGCCGATGTCGGAGGGAGAGTCATCGGAGAATCAAAATGGCGAAAGAGCGCTCTTTTTTCTCTACCCAATGGGAAACACCTCTTTTTCAAAATGGATAGTACAAAGGGACGGACTGAATCCTTGAAGTATCTCCTCTTTCCTTCTAAGGGGAGGAAAGAATGGTTTATCTCCTATCAGATGAAGAAGAAAAACCTTCCTATTCCAGACCCACTAGGCTGGCTTGAGCGAGTTCATCGAGGTCTGGTCATGGAAAGTTACTACCTGTCGGAGGCCGTTGAATCAGGAGTACCACTTGCAGAAGAGCCGGATCTTTTAAGGGATGAAAAAGTGTTTTCCGGCCTGGTCAAAACTGTGATCAGGATACATCAGTCAGGTCTTGACCATAAGGACTTTCATGCAGGAAACTTTCTCTGGGATGGCGAATCCTTCTTTCTCACGGATCTTCATCGTGCCCGGATCACGAACTCGCTGAGTCTCAAACAGAGATTGTGGTCCCTGGCATATCTCTTCCATTCATTGAGGTCCATCTGGGGGAAAGGGGATCGGGTTGAATTTCTTAAAGCCTATCTTGACGGAAGCTCCACTCACATTGGGAAGCCGGCAGAATGTCTGAAAAGGATTGATTCATGGATGGATCGGCTTCAGCGTAGGCAATGGACAAGCCGGACCAGGCGTTGCCTCAAAGATAGTACCGAGTTTGTAATCAGGAGAGAGAAGGGTAGGGTCGCCTATCATCGAAAGGATTTTCCCTTTGACCGTTTGGAAAGAGTCATCGGAAGACATCTCGACTTATTAAAAGAGAACCCTTCTGGATTATTGAAGCAAAGTCCGGAGATCATCGTCTCTCTCATCGAAGATGGAGGCGATAGGATTTGTGTGAAACAGTTCTGCTATCCAAAGTTGATAGATCGTTTGAAAGAGGCCTTCCGTCTCTCCAAAGGGCTAAAAGCCTGGATAGGGGGAAATGGCCTGAGGGCAAGAGGTATATCGACGGTTCAACCTCTCGGTTTCATAGAGAAAAATGATCTCTTCGGACCGGCAGAGAGCTTCTTTGTGATGGAGGCTCCGCAAGGATCTCAGGAGTTGGACCGGTATCTTTTTAAGGGTATTGATACCTTTGAGGAGAAGAGACGCTTCATCAAAGCTTGTGCTAATTGGTTATTTCATCTCCACGAGAAAAACCTTTATCATCAGGATATGAAAGCATGTAATATCCTTGTCCTGAGAGAAGGTCAGATGTGGGATTTCAGCCTCCTCGATTTAGAGGATCTCCAGCTGAATTCAAAAGTGGATGAGAAGAGGTTGTTTAAGAACCTTCTTCAGCTCAATACCTCGATCCCTCAGACCATTACCCGGACGGACCGAATGAGATTCTTCCACGAATACCAACACCTTCGTCCCATTATAAAAAAGGAACAGGCTTTTCTTACTCGACTGATCCGTAAAAGCATAGAAAGAGGGGTTGTCTATGTTTCACCGGATGGGGTGATTGAGGAGGCATACAGGTCCTGTTCTAAATTGAAATAAAATATGAAGATCATCCCATGTGAAGTGTGTGGATCTGGACAGCACCAGTTACTCTTTGAAGGCCGAGATCGAATTTTTGGAATTCCAGAGGTTTTTAAAATTGTGAAATGTTCGGAATGTGGGCTTCTCTTTATCAATCCCCAGCCTGAGCCAGAGGCATTGGAAAAGTATTACCCGAAGGATTATCATGAGAGCCAATTAGCCCATTTTAGGGATTACTCATGGCTGAGAAGAAAGGTTCTCGAGACCTATTGGGGATATCCTCTTGGCCCTGGTGTTTCAACAAGACAGAAGTTCTTTCAACAATTGATTCTTCTTCCGTTTAAATGGCGATATCGCAATTCTATTCACTTTGTCGAGATGGGAAGGTTGTTGGATATCGGATGTGGAAACGGGACAGAGCTTTATAAATTGAAAAAGATGGGGTGGGAGACGTATGGGGTAGAGGTGAACGAGGAGGCTTCTGAGCGGGCAAGATCAGAGGGGCTCTCTGTTTTCACAGGAGACCTCTTTAAAGCGAATTTCCCCGACCAATTTTTTGATGTGGTGAGAATGAGTTTTGTATTGGAACATCTCCCTAATCCCAGAGAGACTCTGGTAGAGATCAAACGCATTTTGAATCCCCATGGGCGGATTTATATTTCTATCCAAAACACCAAAAGCCTCAACTACTGGCTCTTTGGAGAAAGGTGGTTCAGTCTGGACGTTCCCCGTCATCTTTTTTCTTTTTCAACCGAGACTATTAAAAGACTAACCTCCTCTCTGGAGTTAAAGGTGAGAACGATCCGATTCGATTCCGGGACAAGGACCTTTTTAGCCAGCCTTCAATACTGGGTCAATGACCGCCATGAGGGGAAGGTTTTGATTCAAGGGAAACAGCCCGTTTATGGAAGCCATTTATTAAGGCACCTTTTCCGTCCTTTCTGCTGGTTTGTGGATCGAATCCGGTTGGGGGATCTGATTCACCTTGAAATTATTAATAAGATATGAGTGATCTATCCATTATCATCGTGAATTGGAATACGAGAGAATTATTGATTCAATGTTTGAAGTCTCTCCGACAGACTTTACAGAGGTTGAAGGTGGAAGTGTTTGTAGTTGATAACGGATCCGCAGATGGAAGTAAAGAAGCGGTGAGAGCAGAATTCGCCGAGGTGATCGTGATTGACAATTTATTGAATCTCGGATTTGCTAGAGCCAATAATCAAGCGATGAGGTTATCAAAAGGACAGTACATTCTCCTTCTCAACCCGGATACTCAGGTGAAGGAAGGAGCCGTTGAAACCCTTAAGGCCTTTATGGATCATCATCCGGAGGCAGGTGTGGTTGGAGCTCAACTGTTAAATTCAGATGGATCGAAACAGAACTCAATTGCGAATTATCCATCCCTGGCTACAGAACTGCTGAATAAGAGTCTCCTCCGTCGGTTTTTTCCAGATCGCTTTCCGGGGAAGGAAAGAGCCTATTTTGAACCCATCGAAGTCGATTCCGTAATCGGCGCCTGTATGATGGTAAAGCGAAAGGCAATAGAGCAGGTGGGGTTGTTCGATGAGGATTACTTTCTCTTTTTGGAAGAGACAGATTGGTGCTATCGGTTCAAGAGGGCAGGTTGGAAGATTTATCATCATCCTCAAGCGGAGATCTACCATTTTCAGGGAAAGAGTGCCGAGAAGGATAAAAAGAAAGCAAAGGTGGAGTATTACCGTTCCCGCTACCAATTTTTTAATAAAAACAGGGGACTCTTGGAATGGTTTATTCTTCTGATTGGGTTGCTGATTAAATTGTGTGTTGAATTTCTTTTGATGGCTGTTGCTTGCATCCTGACGGGTTTTACAGTAAAAAAGTGGAGAAATAAATTATCTAATTATGCTTATTTGTTGGGATGGCATCTCAAAGGTTGTCCGAAAGGTATGGGGTTGAAACCCCTAAAATGATCAATGAAAAATAGTCATTACAAAATTAGCATTGCAAAATGTTTCTTAGGATTAAGCTTTTTCAAAAGGATAATTGCTAATTGATCACTGCTCATTGTTAATTTTAAACTGATTTTTGCGGAGGGTTCTATGGTTGGAATTGCTGTGGTGGGGGCTGGCGCTTGGGGGAAAAATCATATTCGGGTTTTTTCAGAGCTTCCCAATGTCCATTTAAAGTATGTTTGCGATTCCGATCCATCCAGAATCACCAAACTTCAGAAGTCCTATCCTCAGTCGAAGATGGTAGAAAATATCCATCCCATCTTGCAGGACCCAGAGGTTAAAGGAATCGTCATTGCCTCATCCGCTATTTCCCATTTTCCATTGGCCAAAGAGGCCCTCTTGGGAGGAAAGGATGTATTGGTGGAAAAGCCCATGGCTTTAAATGTGAAGGATGCAGAGGAAATGGCAAAAATAGCAAAGGAGAGAGAACGCATTCTCATGGTGGGTCATCTCCTCATTTACCATCCGGTGTTTGATCGATTAAAGGAGATGATCCATTCCGGAGAGTTGGGGAAGGTTCATTATATCTATACACAACGAGTCAACCTCGGCATTATTCGCCAGGACGAAAATGCCCTCTGGTCATTTGCTCCTCATGATCTGTCTGTGATCCTGGGGCTTTTCGGCGAATCGCCAGTGGTCGTTTCCGCAAACGGGGAGAGCTATATTCAAAAAGATATCGAGGATGTGGTTTTTTTAAGCCTTCACTTTGCAGATGGAAAGATGGCCAATGTCCATCTGAGCTGGCTTGATCCACACAAGGTAAGGAAGATCACAATTGTAGGGTCGAAGAAGATGGTGGTCTTCGATGACATGGAGGCGTCTGAGAAGTTGAAGATTTATGATAAAGGGGTTGGGAGTCTATCTTATGATTCTTATGGTGAATATCTGAGTCTGAGGTTTGGGGATATCACAATTCCGAATGTAAAGATGGCGGAACCCCTCAGGGCTGAGGCTGAGCATTTTATTCAATGCATTCAGTCACGAAAGCAGCCCAAAACCGGGGGACGGGACGGACTTGAAGTGGTGAAGACTCTCGTTGCCGCTCAACAATCCCTTAAACAGAAAGGATTCCCAATTAATCTTTGATGGAGATGATCAATGGAAAAGAATTATTTTGTACATCCAACAGCAATGGTGGATGAACCCGCGGAGATCGGTGAGAACACCCAGATCTGGCATTTTTCTCACGTCATGTCAGGGGCGAGGATTGGGAAGAATTGTATCATTGGCCAAAATGTCTTCATCAGCCGTGGTGCGATTTTGGGCAATAATATAAAAGTCCAAAACAATGTCTCAATCTATGATGGAGTGGTGTTAGAGGATGATGTCTTCTGCGGTCCTTCGATGGTCTTCACCAACGTCTTTAACCCTCGGAGTTTTATCTCGAGGAAGAAGGAATTCCGACAGACACTGGTAAAGAGAGGAGCAACCATTGGGGCCAATTCGACGATCATCTGCGGTAATACGATCGGGCAGTATGCCTTTATTGGAGCCTCTTCCGTTGTTACAAAGGATGTGCCGGACTATGGGTTGGTTTATGGGAATCCAAGTAGAGTGAATGGGTGGGTCTGTCAATGTGCAGTGGAGATCACCTTCCGGTCTGGAAAAGCTATATGTAAGGCCTGCGGAAAGCGATATAAAAAAGACCGTGCCGGAGTGAGACTGATTTAAAAAGGGGGACAGGCTACTTTTTTAGAGGAGTTTTAGATGCCGAGAATTTCAAGAGGATTGGTTGATGAATCAATATATCATGTCATCAATCGAGGAAATGGCGGCCAAATAGTATTTCATAAAGGTAAAGATTATGAAGCATTTATAGAATTAATGAAAGAGGCAAAGAACCGTTATAAAGTTAAGATTTTTGGTTATTGTCTTATGCCAAACCATTTTCATATGGTTTTGATGCCTCATCACGCTGAAGATTTAAGCAGATGGATGCAATGGCTAATGACAAGTCACGTTCGCCGATATCATCGGCATTATGAAACAAGAGGTCACGTTTGGCAGGGACGTTATAAGAGCTTTCTTATTCAAAAGGATAGTCATTTATTGACTGTGATGCGTTACGTGGAAGGAAATCCAAAGCGAGCTGGGTTGGTTAAGTCAGTAAAAGACTGGTTATGGTCGTCAAGCCAGGAATCATTGGGAAGGAGAAGTCGTTCTTTGATTGATACTGTTCCTTTAGAATTACCTAAAGATTGGGAAGATTATGTAAATGAACCGGTTACAGCAAAAGAATTAGAAAGAATTCGACAAAGTGTGATTCGACAGGCTCCGTATGGAGATGAACCTTGGAAATTGCAATTAAGTAAAGATTTAGGATTAGAATCTACAATTAGGCCAATTGGAAGGCCAAGGAAAATTTATGCTAAGTAATAAAAAAAGTAGCCTGTCCCCCTTTTTTAAGATGGTTACCATCGTTGGTGCAAGACCCCAATTTATTAAAGCGGCTACGGTCAGCCGGGCCATTCAATTATCCAACGAGAAGAAGAGAAAGATCCAAGAAATATTGGTCCATACAGGTCAACACTACGATTACCTGATGGATCGAGTTTTTTTTGAAGAGCTTGGGCTTCCGAGGCCGCATTACCATCTGGGGGTAGGGTCGGGTTCCCATGGGAAACAGACAGGGGTCATACTTGAAAGAACTGAGACCGTTCTTCAAAAGGAGAGACCAGGAGTGGTTCTTGTTTATGGCGATACGAACTCGACCCTGGCAGGGGCGTTGGCCAGTGCCAAGCTGAATATTCCGGTCGCCCATGTGGAGGCTGGATTGAGGAGTTATAACCACAGGATGCCGGAAGAGGTCAACCGCCTCCTCACTGACCATCTCTCCACTTATCTCTTTTGTCCCACTGCTCAAGCCATTCAAAATCTATTAAAAGAGGGAGTCAGAAATGGTAAAGGAAAGATTGTGAAAAACGTAGGCGATGTCATGTACGATTCGATCCTTTACTATTCCAAGTTAGCTGAACAGAAATCGACAATTCTTAAAGATTTAAGCCTTTTAACTCCGAACTCCCAACTCCGAACTCCGAACTATTATTTAGCTACCCTCCACCGTGCCGAAAACACCGACGATCCCAAAAGGCTTAAATCCATATTAAAAGCCCTCAACGAAATCGGGAAAAAATATCCTGTCATCCTTCCCCTTCATCCCCGGACCAAGAAGATGATCAGCGTTCATCGTCTTTCCAAAGAGGCCCGACATGTTAAGCTCATTGCCCCTGTGTCTTACCTCAATATGCTCATGCTGGAAAAGCATGCCAGGGCCATCCTGACCGACTCCGGAGGCGTCCAGAAAGAAGCCTACTGGTTCGGCGTTCCCTGCGTTACTTTACGAGAAGAGACCGAATGGGTTGAGACTGTCCGAAGAGGATGGAATGTGCTGGCGGGGGCAGAAACAGATAAAATTATTCGAGGAGTAAAAAGTTTAGGGGGAAAGAAATTTTTAAAAGATAGCATGGGTTTATTCGGAGATGGAAGGACAGGGGAGAAGATAATTCGAATTATGACAAGCCTCCAGATGATGAAACATCAGAACATGTCCTGAAATGATCAAAATGCCTCTTTATCTCAAATTGATAGTTCTTGTTGCTGTTTCACTCCTTACGAGAATTATCTTTTTTATCCAACCCCAAATCCTGCCGCTGGATGGCGTGCTCTGGATAAAAATGGCCAAGTTGTTTTCAGAGGGGGGGTATACCGGAGTTGCGGGAAGTTATTTTAATTTTTATCCGTTTCTAATTTATTTGGCGCAGAAGTTTTTTGGAGATTGGGAACTAAGCGGACGGATCATTTCTCTTGCCGCAGGGACACTCACCGTCATCCCTGTATTTCTTCTGGGCAGGAGCCTGTTTGATGAAAAGATAGGCTGGTTATCCGCAATCTTTTATCTAACTCTACCTAATTTCTTGGAATATGACAGCCAGGTATTGAGAGATCCCCTGTTATGGTTTTTCATGGCCATTACCTTCTGGTTGATTTGGGAGGGAATCCGGAGTCACCGATCAGTATGTTTTGGTTTTGGGAGTATCACTGCAGGATTAGGGGCTTTGACCCGTGTCGAAGGTTTCATTGTTTGGCTTATCCTTGTAGTTTATACAGCGGCCAGAAGAAAAAAGGAGATTTCAGTTAGAAAAAAGATATGGAACCTATCTCTGTTCACCCTTCTTTTTCCTCTTCTCATCTCGATTGGATTCTTTTCATTAAAGGGTGAGTCGAGCCGTAAAGCGTTTGCATTCGAAGAAATGACATCCTTTTCGATAAATTTTATCAAGAGCCATACTCTTGAAATCCTGAAGCCGCGAGATCCTATTCATGCAATGGGAGAGAAGAACTATCATTCGTTACCCAACATTTCTAAGGACTCTCTTGAATTGGGAAGCCGACACCGAATTCTCCTTGCTATCTCAGAGGTCATTTATAAATTTGTCAAATCTTCGAACTTGCTTTTTTTATTTATTTTATTGGGATTTTGGAAGAGAAAGAAAGAGGGATTTCAATCCAACGATGGGTTTCTTTTGTTTGTTTTCGGAGGCTTATTTATAATGTCCGTATTATATGCCAGGCAACTTTATTATTTCAGTACCCGGCACGGCATCACCCTGGTTTTGCCAACTCTCTTTTTTGCAGGGCATGGATTGAATTTTATATCCGAAGCGGCCCCTCGCAGGTTTCATCATCTTACAGGAAGATATGACAAGTTAAGACAATATCTTCCCCACGTTATGACCATTTTACTCGCAGTAGCATTTCTCATCCAGGGAATTCCTTCTACAAGTGGAGGAAAACTCCTTCAAAAAGAAGCGGGGCTCTGGCTCAGAGAAGAAGGCCACCAGGGTTCGGTGGTCATGGGTCCCCAAAAATATTTTCGGATAGCATTCTACGCGGAAGCCGAGTTTTTACAGTTACCGGATTCATGGGAAAAAACAACCTCAACAATTCAGGAAAAGAAGGTCCGACTAATAGTGACCGATCCTTCTACTATCGAACAAGATTGCCCGGGGTTTATGGGAAATTGGAAACGTTCAGGGTTGGTTCTGCTCCAGGAGATAAAAGGAAAGCGAGCGACCGAGAAAATACAGATCTATTTGGTTCAAAATTAAGCCTTCAAGTGGTTTTAATTTCTATTTTCCCTGTCATTCCGTGTTTAAATTAATTTTAAGCGATCCAAGGAGGTTTTAAAAAATTCCTTGACAAAGGATATTTTTGGGTTATTATTGTTCATAAAATGAACAATAGTCTCCCAAATCACCTTTTTAAGCCTTCTGAACGAATGCGCGATCTCCAGTTTCTGAAGGAGATTGAACAGAACCCCAAAGTTTCCCAGAGAGAGCTCTCCAATAAGTTCGGAATCGCATTGGGAGTAACCAACGCCTGTATCAAACGGATGGCCAGAAGGGGGGTGATCCGGTTGAAAGGGTTTCCACCGCGAAGGATTGCCTACTATTTAACCCCAAAAGGATTCACCGAGAAGTCGAAACTGATGTTACATTTCCTCTCTTATAATATACAGCACTATGCGGAAATGAAAAAGTCGATTTCGAAAAGACTTCTTGAGATGCAGAACCGTGGTGTGAAGCGGGTTGCATTTTATGGAGTAAGTGACGAAATGGAAGTTGCTTATGTCACGCTCCAAGGGTTAAAAGTGAAACTGGTGGGGATTTTAGATGATAGCGAAACATTGCAGGGCAAACAGCTATTCGGTTATCGGGTGCAAAAGCCTGAAATACTTACTTCTTTACGGCCAGAGGTGGTGCTCGTAACGTCTTTAGCGGATGGAGAGAAGATTTTCGAAGAATTGAAGAAGCGGATTGATGTTAAGAAAATTCATATTGAACGATTATGAAAATCAGTAGCGATTGAGAAAAATCAATGCGACAAAAAGGACATTGGGAAATTTTTGAAGTAAGAAGAGACGAAGGGCATCTCGTTTTCCGTCTAATGGAATGCTTCTGTGCTGACTTGTAAAGAGGGATGAAGTCGTTTATGGAAAAAAGGTTCAGCCCGTTTTTTGTTCCTTCTTTGAGAAACGATACGCTTTTTTATGGGGTTTCGGTTCTTTGCGAGAGAATTGTCAGCTTCCTGATTCTTCCGCTCTTAACAAAGTTGATTGCCCAGGAACTTTATGGTGTGTGGTCACAAATGATCATCACAGCCGGATTAATTTCGAATGTCATCCTGATGGGATTCCATACGGCTGTCGTGCGTTTTTTGTCCGGAATAGAAAATAATAGAGAGAGGAGTGAGATATTTCATGCGATGGTAGCCATCGTATTGTTCAACTCTTTTATTGTTATCACGATTGCTTTCTTTTTCGCTCCTCCATTAAGCCACTTAGTATTTGGAGATGTTCGATATTCAACCTTTATTCCTCTCCTTGGAATTTTATTGGTGTCTGATGCACTTTTTGAATTGGTTGCTGCTTTTTTGAGAGCAAGGAAGAGCATTCAACTTGTCTCATTTTATTATTTTATAAAGGCTACCGTAAAGATTGGTCTCCTGGCAATGGGAATACTGATACTCCGCTTGGAATTATATCAGGCGATAACAGGGATTGTGGGGGCACAGCTGATTCTCGTATTGTTTATCTATGTTAAGGACATTCTTAGGAAGATGGGCCTACGAATATCCATTATAGATATTCCCTGGAGAAAGATCATGTTTTTCTCCCTCCCTCTTGTGCCTTACAGTATCGTGATCTGGGCCAACAATTTTGTCGACCGATATTTCATCCTTCACCTTCTTGATATTACCCAAGTGAGTATCTACGCTGTGGCTTACTCCTTGGCTGCGATTGTAGGGCTTTTTTACAGTGTATTAGGTTATACGTTATATCCGCATCTTACAAGATTGTGGAACACCGGGGATAAAATAGGGACTGCCGAGACACTCCACAAAGCCACAGAGTATTATCTCTTTTGCACGATTCCAGTCATCGCCCTACTTGCCAACTTTGGAACCCCACTTGTTAAAATATTTACCAAAAATGAATATGTATCAAATTGGCAGGTTATTTTTTTCCTTGGCGCCGGAATCGGAAGTTTTGGCCTTTACCATTTAAACATTTATATTATTTTGCTGGCAAATAAAACACTTTTCAACCTGAAGGTTTCAGCTGTTGGCTTGTTTGTGAATGTCATTTTCAACACAATATTCATACCTGCGATTGGTATTTTGGGCGCCGCTATTGCAACATTTTTGTCCAATGGCATTTTGGCATTCTGGATCATAAGGGAGGGGAAGAAGCACATTTCTTTTGTTTTCCCGTGGCGCAGTACGATAAAAATCGTCATTGCCACCTCTTTGATGATCCTTATTTTGCTTTGGATAGGCCGATATGTTGAAATAAAAAATTTGGGGGCATTAATATTCGTCTTAGCCCTGGGCACTGGAATATATGGAGCAATCGATTTACTGAACAAGAATTCATTCTTATTGCGTTTGTGGAGAAACATATGAAGATTTGTTATTTGGCAGGTGCTGATTCAATTCACAGTTATCGTTGGATAAAATACTTTTCCGATAAAGGCAACAACATTTATTGGTTCTCCCTTACGCCTCTTACAGTAGGAGAAAAGACGAAAAATGTCAATTTGACTGAGATTACGGAATTCCCAGGGAAAGTGCTCTCGATGGCTACGTTAGTGTATAAGGTTAGAAAATTCATTAAAAATCGTAAACCCGATATCTTACATGCTCACTACGCGGGAACCTATGGGCTAGCGGGTGCAATGACTCAATTTCATCCATTTATTGTTACGGCATGGGGATCGGATGTTCTCTTGGCAGGGAGAGAGATCATCAAGAGACCATTGGTGAAATTTACATTAAACAAGGCTGACCTAATCACATGCGATGCAGAGCATATGAGAAATACAATGATTAAACTCGGAGTGGATGGCGAGAGAATAAAAATCATTTATTTTGGTACGGATACTAACAAATTTCATTCAGGGGAGCGATCCAAAAGTTTGAGGCAAAAGTTAGGGATATCTGACGCACCAATGATCATTAGCTTGAGAAGCCTCGAACCCGTATATGATGTTGAAACTTTAATTAAAGCGATTGCCTTGGTCAAAGAAGAAGTTCCGGGAGTAAAATGTGTAATCGGCGGAAAGGGCTCACAAGAAGAGTATTTGAAGAACTTAGCTAAATCTTACGGGGTGGCAGAAAGTACACTCTTTGTCGGTCAGATTTCAAATGATGTGCTGCCGATTTACCTTAGGTCTTCAGATATTTATGTATCCACTTCGCTTTCCGATGCCGGGCTTTCAGCAAGCACAGCAGAGGCAATGGCAAGTGAATTGCCGGTAATCATCACAGATTACGGAGAAAACAGCACGTGGGTCAAGGATGGAGAAAGCGGTTTCATCTTTCCTAAAAGAGATTATGAAAGATTAGCTGAAAAAATTATATATTTAGTTAGGCATGAGGATCTGAGGAGAAGGTGTGGTGAGTCTGGCAGAAAAATAATCGGGGAAAGAAACAACTACAACAAAGAGATGGAAAAAATGGACAGAATCTATAGTGAGTTGGGTAGAAAACTGTGAATCGAATTAAGTCATTTCTAAGGCGCTTCCCTTTCATGTATCATTCTTTAAGGACCGTTTACTATGCATCTCGAAAAATCTTGGAGACCTATGTCTTTGGGACAAGAATCCAAGAGTGGATATGGAGCAGCCGACACCTTTATAGATGCAATGAATGGACAGGAGGGTATTGGGAAGCCAAGAGTCACCCCCGGTGTCAGGTTATAAATAAAGAGATAGCAGAATTTTCCCCTTTCTCAAATATTCTTGAGATTGGATGCAATACGGGACCGAATTTGTATTGGTTGGGCAAGAGATATCCAGACGTACATGTTGTTGGTGTTGATATAAACCCCGTGGCCATTTCGGAGGGCAGTGCATTTATGAAGAAAGAGGGAATTCGCAATGTTTTTCTGGAGACTGGGAAGGCAGATGACCTAGGAAAGTATACAGACCGAAGTTTCGATATTGTTTTTACTAACGCCACTTTGATTTACGTAGGCCCGGATAAAATTAAGAAGGTGATCAAGGAAATGCTCAGATTGGGACGAAAAGCATTGATACTCATTGAATGGCATGTGGACGGCCCTGAAAACGATCCTCATGGTTTGGGCATATACAATTTAGGAGGATGGAAGAGGAACTATGAGAATCTACTGAGGGGATATGTTGAAAGAACGGGAATATCCATCACGGTAAATGAATGCTTCAAAGACATGGGTAGGGATTGGGAGGAATTTGGACGTGTAATCAAAATTGTCCTGTAGGAGGTTAACCATACTACGCTCATGGAAAAAGACTCACAATCATATTTGTTCCTCGTTTTTAAAAAGACCTATCGCCTATTGGCTTCAACACCCCTGACGCGGGTCCCTCATATGTGGAGGATTTCGAATTTCTTTTTCAGGATATTTTGGCCTAAGAAAGATGTGGTTGAAATCCAGGGGAGTAAAATGGTTATCAGGGCGGACGATCCTGATTTACGAATGAGGAAGACATTTCAAGCTTATGCAATGAACCTTATCCATGAAGAGGGGACCACTAACTTGTTTAAGAAAGTAGTAAAGCCAGGTCATGTCGTCGTGGATCTTGGTGCAAACATTGGATATTTCACTCTGTTAGCTGCCAAATTGGTAGGCAAAGACGGGAAGGTATTCTCCTTTGAACCGGAACCGAGGAATTTTGAATATCTAAAAACCAATTTGGCATTGAATCACTATTCTCATGCATCGGCCTACCAAAAGGCGGTTTCAGATCAAAACGGAAAAACCAAACTATATATCTGCGCGTATGATTCAGGGCATCATACCATCAATCAACCCGAGGGCATTGAGTTGTACAGGCAGGGCCGAACCGGTGAAACAAGGGAGATAGAAATTGAGGTCGTGACGCTTGATAGCTTTCTGGAGGATAAGACGGAAAAGATTGACGCGATCAAGATCGATGTCGAAGGAGCAGAGGCTTTGGCCATCCGAGGGATGCAAAGGCTTTTGAAGGAGAATCACAAGGTTAAAATATTTCTTGAATTCTTCCCCCTCTTAATCAAGGGAATGGGAAGTTCACCCCAGGACCTTGTCGAATTGCTGATGAAGGATCTAGGATTTTCCGTATTCGCGATTGGCTCTGATTATTCCATATCTGATTCGAAGACGGACTTATTGAAAATTACAAAGTATGAGCAACTGACGGGCCTTCTAAAGGAAGAGGCTGGTCATCTGAACCTTTATCTCGCACGAGACGCAGACCTACCATGAAAAAAGTGCTGGTGATTGGTTATTTATGGCCCTTTCGGGGTGGCAGCGGCCGGACATGGGGGCTGGCTAAATATCTCGGACGGCTTGACTGGGAACCGGTCGTCCTTACCGCTCCTTTGAATGAAAAAGGGGAACTTCCGTGCAAAGTCATTGAGACCGACTATCCAGGAGATATTTTTTCAAGATGGAGACACGTTTTAAGCCATTTTGGATTGAATACTCGTGAAAGCATAAGCGAACAAATCAAAAAACGCCTTGGTTTGACTTCAGAAAGGACTTTACTGGATGCTTTCGTTAATCGATACCAAGAAATCTTTGCTTATCCGGACTCGGAGAAAAGATGGGAGAAACCAGCGGTTCAAGCAGCTTGCAGGCTCTTAGAACAAGAAAAGATGGACGCCATGATTAGCGTGTGGCCGATGACCAGTCACTTGATTGCCAAAGCACTAAAGGAAAAATACCATCTTCCGTGGATTGCCGATTTCCCAGACCCGTGGTCCCAAAATCATAACTATCCCTACGGTCGCGTCAGAAAATATCTGGACGAAAGGTTGGAATGGAAGACCCTCTTACTGGCCGATGCCATGACAGCCGCTTCTCCTCTGTATGCAAAAAAACAGGAGGCTTTTCATAAAAGACATGTACGCATGATTACCAATGGGTTTGAACCTGAGAGTCTGAATGTGCCTCAGGACCTTTTATCGGAGAAATTTACAATCACTTATACGGGAACCATCTATCCAGGCAAACAAGATCCGGAGAAACTCTTAGCGGCTCTCAGCCATTTATTGAATGGAAAACAGATTCAAAGAGAGGATGTGGAGGTCAGGTTTTTTGGTCAGTCATACCAGTGGTTCAATAGGAAGATATTTGAATACGGTTTAGAGGACGTAGTTAAACCATGTGGTATCCTATCAAGGCAAGAGTCCATCAAAGCGCAAAGAGCATCGCACCTCTTGCTCCTCTTGAACTGGGAAGATAAGAACGAGAGCGGTGTTTATCCTTTGAAATTCTTTGAATATTTATCAGCCAGGAGGCCAATTCTGGCAGTAGGTGGATTTCCTGGAGACGATATCGAAGGATTCCTTACGGAAACAAAAGCAGGCAGTTACGCAACTACTGTGGAAGAAATAGGGGACAGAATCGTGGACGCCTACAGAGAGTATCATCGAACCAAACAAGTTACCTATCACGGCGATCTAAGAAAGATTATGAACTATAGTTACAATGCAATGGCGAGGAGGTTTGCATGCTTATTAGATCAAATTACAGGCAAATAGATGAGATGAAATCTTGTCCCTCGGAGGGTCTTAGGTGGTTGGGGGAAAGGGTGTATTTGAGCAAAATCCTTTTTAAGTAACGGGTAGATTGAATGGTCGGATGGTTTGAAAAAGGGTGAGATCCGCATAGGGGCCACTAATGCTTGAAACGCCTGAGTTTAGCAAGCAGTTTCATCTCGAACAAAATTACTATCTCAAACAGTTAGATTTTCTTAACTGGTATCGGTATTTTTTCATCATCAAAGAAGTAACCGATCTCATGCCGAAAGATGTCCTGGAGATTGGAACAGGGAGTGGTTTTGTTAAAAATTGTCTTCAACCTCTCGTTAGGAAGTACGTGGTATTAGATATCAACCCAAAGCTTAAGCCGGATCTTGTTGGGGATGTGAGAGCTTATCAAGGTGGGTTGGAGAATAATTTCGACTGTGTCATTATCGCCGATGTCTTAGAACACCTACCCTTTGATGATGTTGAACAGAGTCTGAAGCATATTTGTTCGTACTTAAAAGAAGAGGGGAAATTACTTGTGACTATTCCACATCGTCGAAGTCATTTTTTGTTAATGACACCTCTGCAGGTAGATCCTTGGGTTTTTACAGTCCCCAGTGGTTTCTTGAGCTTTGGCGCTTTTTACCGAAGATTTATCAAAAGAAAAATATGGATTGACCCAGACCATTGCTGGGAGATAGGGGATGGGACAGTCAAAAACGTTAATGTGGACCGACTGTTTAAGAAAAGTGGTTTTACAATTGAAAGATTCAAAAAGCTTCTCTATGTTGATTTTTGGGTTTTAAAGAAAGAAGCGGTTGTTAATGAAAAACTTATCTATTGACCATTTACCACTTGTTTCGATTATTATCCCCTGCAGAAACGAAAGAAGATTCATTGGGGATTGCCTCGACTCCGTAATCGCCAATGATTATCCGGAAGGGAGACTTGAGGTCTTGGTTATTAATGGGGTGAGTGAAGATGGGACGCAGACTGTTATTGAAGGTTATGCTAGGCAGTATCCATGGATTAGGCTCATTGAGAACCGAGAGAAAATCACTCCGGTTGCATTAAATATTGGTATCAAGAATGCGAAAGGCGAGATTATCCTTTGGATGAGCGCCCACAACCGCTATGAGAAAGATTATGTCTCTCGATCCGTGGAGTCTCTTGAGAAATATGGCGCTGACAACGTGGGCGGAATCATGAGGACCCTGCCACGTGAGGACACCTATATTGGGAAAGCCATCGTGGCGAGCCTCAGCCACCGGTTTGGTGTTGGGAATTCCTATTTCAGAGTTATGCCGAAGGAGCCGAAATGGGTTGATACGGTTTTTGGAGGATGTTATAGAAGGGAAGTGTTTGATCGGGTTGGACTTTTCAATAAGAACCTTGTAAGAGGCCAGGATATGGAATTTAATCTCAGGCTTAAGAAGGCGGGAGGCAAGACGCTATTGGTTCCTGATATTGTGAGCTATTATTATGCACGTTCCGACATTAAATCCTTTTGGAAGCACAATTTTGCTAACGGCGTATGGGCAATCCTACCATTTCTCTACAGTCCGATCATGCCCGTATCGTGGCGGCATCTTGTGCCGCTCATCTTTGTAATCAGTCTCATCGGATCGGCCGCGTTAGGGTTTGTCTGGACTCCTCTTCTCTTCTTATTTCTGATCATTCTTTGCTCTTATGGGCTGACAAATCTCGGAGCTTCTCTTCAAATTGCTCTGGAGAAACGAAATGTCCGGTATATGCTTGTCATGCCTTTTGTTTTTGCATCCCTTCATTTTGCTTATGGACTGGGCTCCCTGTGGGGCCTTTGTAAAGTCTTGAGTTCGGGATCTTTCTGGACAAGACTCTTCGGATTGCAGAAACAGAACGGGATGCAGAAGAAGTAAGAGAGAAAAGAACTGCAGATGCTGAAGCGAGCATTCGATTTTGTGTCATCCCTGGTTGGGTTAATACTGCTTTCTCCCTTATTAGTGGCAATAGCCATTTTGATCAAGCGAGAAGATGGAGGCTCCGTATTCTACCGTGGGATTCGGGTTGGAAGATTTGGGAAGCCTTTCAGGATCTTTAAGTACAGGACGATGGTTGTGAATGCAGAGAAACTTGGAGGCCCATCCACTGCGGACGACGATCCCCGCATAACAAAGATGGGAAAATTTATTAGAAAATTCAAACTGGATGAACTTCCACAGCTTCTGAATGTCTTGAAGGGAGAAATGAGCATCGTCGGACCGAGGCCAGAGGTTCAGATGTATGTCGATATGTTCACAGAGGAGGAAAGGGCCATCTTAAGTGTAAGGCCTGGGATCACGGATTGGGCTTCCATCTGGAACCCAGACGAAGGTGCGATCCTCGCAGGTAGTCCTGACCCTGAAAAGACCTATATGGAAAAGATAAGACCCGAGAAAATCAGGCTTCAATTAAAATATGTAAGGGAGCGATCGTTCTTAGTAGACCTCAAGATTATATTTGAGACACTGGCGACGGTTCTTGGGAGAAAAGAATAGGGGATGGGTGATAGGTCGTAGGTTGTAGGCCATAGGTGATGGGTGGTGGGGCAGAGGGAATAGGTGATGAGCTGTAGGTGATGGGTGGATAGATGAAAAAGAAGATTGAGAGTTATGAGGATTTAGAGGTTTATCAGAAATTATGTGACTTACATATCGAGGTAAGTAAAATCACCTTCACGTTCCCCAAATTTGAGCTTTATGAGCTTGGCTCACAGTTAAGAAGGTCATCAAACTCAGCACCTGCAAACTTAGCAGAGGGATGGAACAACAGACACGTTAATATCTATCTTGAGGGGGTAAATCGGGCTCAGAGTGAGGTTAGAGAGACGAGACACCATCTCAAGATGGCATACAGGAAAGGTTATATCGGTAAAGATAAACATAATGATTTAATAGGCCGTTATGATGAATGTGGACGAATGCTTACGTCTCTCGAAAGATCATTAGAGAATTGGAAATCAGAAAGAAGTTCTAAAACCTATAACCTAAAACCCAAAACCTACAACCAATGAATAGGAACTTGAAGGAGATTAAAATAAAATATTCACGAGGATTCCTGGAAAGATTATACCATACCATGGTTAGGATTCGGGTTTGCGAAGAAAGCTTTGTTGAACCCATCCTGAAAGGAGAAATCCAATGTCCTGTCCATCTTTATACCGGACAGGAAGCAATTGCCACGGGGGTCTGCTCCGCGTTGACTGAAAAAGATTATGTTTTTAGTTCCCACCGTTCTCACGGTCACTACCTGGGGAAAGGCGGCGGATTGAGAGAACTGGTTGCGGAAGTTTATTGTAAGGAGACCGGATGTTCAAAGGGCAGGGGGGGGTCCATGCACATTGTTGCTCCCGAGGTTGGAATGATCGGGTCGGCTCCGATTGTAGCAGGCACAATTTCATTGGCTGTGGGTGCTGCTCTTGCTTCAAGAATCAGAAAAGAGAAAAGGGTGGCGGTCAGCTTTTTTGGAGATGGAGCAGCCGGGGAAGGGGTACTCTATGAATCGCTTAATTTCGCCGCCCTTAAAAATCTGCCCATCCTTTTTGCATGCGAAAACAATTTGTATTCCACCCATATGCCCATTAGAGAGTGTCGTTTGGAAAAGAATATCTCTAAGATAGCAAAGCCTTTTTGCGTCCAGAGTTATAGGGTCGATGGGAACGATGTCTTGAAGGTTTACGAGACCTCAAAAAGAGCTGTAGAGATATGCCGAAAAGGGCGAGGACCGGTTTTTATAGAGTTCATGACCTATAGGTTGCGGGGACATGTGGGCCCGGATGATAATATTCAGGGGACTCACACCGATATCCGGCCGAAAGAAGAGATAGAGAAGTGGAAGAAGAAGGATCCAATAAAAAGATTTGAGGCATTTTTGATTCGAAATGGGGTATTTAAAAAGGAGGATTTAATAAAGATTTATCAGGAAATTGAAGAGGAGGTAAAAGAAGCTCACAGATGCGCAGGGATGAGTTCTTATCCGAATCCTAATGAGATTAAGACATATGTATTTAAATGATAGAGTCTGTTGGGTTTATTGAGTCTACAGAGTCTATTGGGTTTGTTGGGTCTATTGGGTCTATTGAGTTATGAAGATTACGAGGTTTGAAGACCTTCAATGTTGGCAGGAAGCGAGGAAATTGGTCAATATGGTTTATGAAGCTATCAGAAATAACCCTCAGTTTCAAAAAGATTTCAGGTTAGCCGGGCAAATTACTGACGCCTCAGTATCCTCAATGAGCAACATTGCCGAAGGCTTTTCTCGAAGATCAGATAAAGAGTTTACTCAGTTCCTTTTCGTGTCGAAAAGCTCAGCGACAGAAGTCCAGAGTGAAGCCTATGTGGCTTTAGATCAGAAGTATATTTCTCAAGATGAGTTTCAGAAGATTTATAATCAAGCCGAAAAAGTATCAAAAATGGACAGTGGTTTAATAACCTATTTGCTTCACAACGACAAAAATCCTAAGAAACTTACCAGACCCAACAGACCCAAAAAACTCAAAAGACCCGAAGGACTAAATAGATTGGATAAACTCGAATGAGCATACGACGCCTAACATACTCCCTCGCGATTAATGAGGCAATCCATCAAATGATGGAGCAGGACCCGTCTGTCTTTTTAATAGGGCAGGGGGTGAAGAGTCCATGGTATGTTGGAAACACAGCCAAAGGCCTTCTTGAGAGATTTGGGCCCGAAAGGGTGATTGATACCCCCGTCTCTGAAAATGCAATTACTGGTGCAGCAGTTGGATCAGCCCTGGTGGGTATGAGGCCGGTGGTGGTCCATCCCCGAGTGGATTTTATGATGTTTGCCATGGACCCGGTGATTAATGAAGCGGCCAACTGGCATTATATGTTCGGAGGCAAGTCAACGGTCCCTGTGGTGATCTGGGGGATTATTAACAGAGGAGGGGAACAAGCAGCCCAACATTCACAAGCCCTTCATTCCATATTTGCCCATATCCCGGGATTGAAGGTCGTCATGCCATCAACCCCTTATGATGCGAAGGGACTGATGATCTCAGCCATTAAAGATGACAATCCTGTTGTCTATATGGACGATCGATGGCTGTATTCAGTGGAGGAGGAAGTCCCAGAAGAAATCTATTCCGTTCCGATTGGAAAAGGGATCATCCGAAGAAAAGGAAAGAATGTTTCCATAGCAGCGGTTTCATACATGGTTATCGAATCAATGAAGGCCTCAGAGGAGTTAGAGAGTGAAGGAATTGATGCAGAGGTGATCGATCTTCGAACGGTGAAGCCCTTGGATGAGACTCTTCTATTTGAATCCGTAAAAAAAACTGGAAGACTGGTTGTTGCTGATGTAGGCTGGAAGGCCTTTGGTATGGCCGCAGAGGTTTCAGCAAGGGTGTCAGAAACTATTTTCGAATGTTTAAAAACCCCCGTCATCCGGGTCACCCTGCCCGATTCGCCTGCTCCAGCAAGCCGGGTACTCGAGAAAGAGTATTATCCTTACTCCAAGACAATCGTTGATGCGGTGAAATCTGTTATGAGGGGGATCCCGGCATAGAACCGAGATTCCGCAATAAATTCGGAATGACAATATCATTTGAGTTATATTGGGGCTACAATATCAGGAGGTCGCATGGCATATCAAGTCAGGTTTGTGAATTATCCGAGACAATATCAACAGCATAAAAAAGAATTTGACGGTATCTTCGAGGAGATCATGTCAGGGGGTGATTTTATCCTGAGGAAACACCTCGAGGAATTTGAAAAAAGGATTGCTGATTATGTGGGGACGAAACATGCCATCGGAGTGAATACCGGGACCGATGCGTTGTATTTGTCGGCACGTGCCCTGGGTTTCGGACCAGGGGATGAGGTCATTACAGTCGCCCATACATTTGTTGCAACAGTAGGGGCCATCATCCAGTGTGGGGCGAAACCAATTTTGATTGATGTCACAGATGATTTTAATATGGATGTAAACCAGATAGAGGCGGCGATTACTCCAAAAACAAAAGGGATCATCCCCGTCCATCTCAATGGTCATGCTTGTAAGATGGATAAGATTATGGAGATTGCTGGAAAATACCGACTCAGGATCATTGAGGATGCAGCTCAGGCATTAGGAGCAAAGTTTAAAGGCAAACGATGTGCCTCCTTCGGCGATACCGGTATCTTCAGCTTCTATCCCGCCAAGGTTTTGGGCACGGCTGGCGACGGAGGACTGGTCTGCACGAATGATGACGCGTTGGCAAGAAAGCTTAAGGCGTTTCGGGATAACGGGAGAGTTGATTCGGTGGATGTGGTGGAGTGTTTTGGATGGTGCACAAGACTTGATAATTTCCATGCAGCACTTCTCAATATGAAATTCAATTATTTCGAGCCATGGATCGAGAGGCGCAGGGCCATTGCCAGAATGTATGATCAAGGTTTATCGGGGATCGCTGGCCTTATCCCGCATCCATGGTCAGATGGCACCTATTATGATGTCTATCAAAATTATGTAGTCCGATGCAGGAAACGAGACGAGTTATTCGCCCATCTTCAGAAATCAGGTGTCGAAGTCCTCATCTCATGGCGGGTGCCGATGCACAAGCACAAGGCCTTGGGGCTGGAGCATTTCAAATTGCCAATGACCGAACGGATATCGGCGGAGGTGATCTCTCTGCCCATGTATCCAGAATTAACGGATGACGAAGTGAAATTTGTGATCGAGGCTATTAAGAAATTCTTTGTCTAATAAATATTCATTCTTTTTAGAAACAGGAGTGAGGGAAAGGACATCAAGAGAGATGGGAATTGACTATACAACCGTAACGGAAATCCCAGGAAACCAGGTAACTCAGGAGCAGTTAGAAAGAGTATTTCACCGGTATCACTTTGCATCCTCTTTTACTGAAGGGAAAGAGGTACTGGAGGTAGCCTGTGGTGCAGGATTAGGATTGGGCTATATAGCTCGAAAGGCTAGGAAAGTGATCGGAGGTGATTACACGGAAAGCCTTCTGAAAACCGCAAAAGGATATTATCAGGGAAGATTGTCCCTTCTCCGTCTTGATGCCCATTTCCTTCCGTTTCGCGACCGCTCTTTTGATGTCGTGATTCTCTACGAAGCCATCTATTATCTGGCTGAAGTTGAAGCATTTCTTTCAGAGGCACGTCGGCTCTTGCGAAACCAGGGAGTTTTATTGATTGCTACGGTTAACAAGGATTGGTCGGAATTTAACCCAAGCCCGTTCAGCACACATTATTTTTCAGTTCCTGAGTTGAGCGAACTGCTACATAAAAAGGGATTCAACGTTGAAACCTACGGGGCCTATTCGGTCTTGCCTAAAGATGCCAAGGAGAAGCTGGTGGCCTCTATTCGAAAATTGGCGGTTGCCCTGCACCTTATTCCTAAAACGATGAAAGGAAAAGAATTACTAAAAAAGATTTTTTATGGTAAGTTAAAACCATTAAAAGGAGAGATTGAAGAGGGGAGTTGCGATTACACCCATCCAGAAACGATTTCTCCAGATATTGCCAACTATGAATATAAGGTCATATATGTGGTAGGAAGGATTTGAATAAAAGAAGAGAGAAAGCGATCAGCAGAAAAGGGCTGGCTATTTGAATCCCATGTATGAAAAAATTGTGAAACGGAGTCCTTTGAAAAGGGCCTTGTTTTTTCTGGGTTCGGATGCGATTCTTCTTGCCTTGGCTTTTACCCTCTCATTTTACATTCGATTTGAAGGAACCGTCCCCGAAGTCCATCTTAAACAACTTTTTACCTATCTTCCAATCTTCGTAGGTCTGAAAGTCATTGCATTCTATATTTTCCAGATTCATCGATTCACATGGTCCTATGTGGGCCTCTATGAACTTGTGAAGATATTCAAAATTCTTACTGTTTGCTCATTGATTCTTTCGAGCCTCATCCTCTTTCTTGCTTATGAGGAATCCTTTAAAGGGTTTCCGAGATCGGTCTTTCTGATTGACTATGCCCTATCGCTGATTTTCATCGGAGGATTTAAGATTTCTAAACGGGTTTATCTACATGGAACAAAGATATCCCTAACCGAGCAAAAAAGGACGTTGATTATCGGAGCCGGAAACGCCGGAGAACAGATTGTGCGGGATATGAAGAGAACCAAGGATTCTCCCTATCTTCCAGTGGCATTCGTTGATGATGACCCGAACAAAAAGAAGGTTCTTATCCATGGAATCAAAGTCATGGGAAATCGGAAGGATATCCCGGAGATTGT
>Ga0194110_10002425_pt1 | contig 23655 bp, 17 predicted proteins | sample TA2Kig1200mmetaG_FD_146192 | JGI IMG/M metagenome (GOLD analysis project Ga0194110, IMG submission 146192) | Freshwater microbial communities from Lake Tanganyika, Tanzania - TA2015032 Kigoma Deep Cast 1200m | ecosystem: Environmental > Aquatic > Freshwater > Lake | place: Tanzania: Lake...
TCTTGTTTCCCCTACAGGAAATAGATTCCTAACCCTTCTTCAGGATATTGTTGATGAGCTTAATAGCCTTAACGCTGAAGAACAACAAGAAGAAACTACAACCACATTATCACTATAAGGTTGTGGTATTCGATGAGGTATGGTACTTTAAGTATCATACCTTTTTTGATTTTATAAGGAGATTTTATGACTAGAAAACTAAAAACACTATACATCGGCACTACTGTTGCTGTCGGTGGAGAGGGTAGGCTTGTTCATTTTGATAATGAGGGTAATCTCGTTGATGAAAAGGGTAATCCCGCTAAAAAAGGTACTTACAGTGCCGGGGAACTTGCCCCTCTTCTAAGATATCTTGAAGATGTTAAGGAAACTAAGAAAACCGCTGAAGTTCCTACAACTACTGAGGCTCCAACCACTACAGAAGAGCCTACCACTACTGAGGAGCCCACTACAACGGAAGAGCCTACAACCACTACAGAACTTGTAGAGGAGACTACCACCACTGCCGCTCCAAGAAGAAAGAAAACTACAACTACAACTGTTGCTCCTGAGTAACAAAAGGTGAAACATGATTCAAGGTGAACAACTACAACTGCTAGTAGAAGCAGTAAAAGATAGAATTGTAGGTGTTCCTGGGATTACGTCCAATGGCCTCATTCCTCTTGAAGAACCGGGGATTGAGGCTATTATTTTGCGTGATATTCAGAGAACAGTTGCCCATGTTGAGAATGTAACCAAACTTTCTCTCTACCCTAAGAGGAAGACTGACCTTCCTAAAACACCACAAGAAGCTTACGAGGATAAACAGAAATACATACCAATGCAGGTATTCTCCAGTTATGCGGCAGCTTCGTTTCCTAGATGGACTGATTTAACTTCTGCCCAAAAGGAGTCTTATTTTAATGATTCCAGCTTATATGTAGATGGAACCCTCGATTGGGATTTAATGACAAGAGATCAGAAGAAATTCCTGACCTCAAATATTAAATTCGTACCTAATAAGTCAGGTAACGCTGAAAAGATTGACGGTAAAGGTAGGTCTTATATAAAACTCTATAATAGAGAGATTATAAAGGTACACTCCGTTACTCTAGCCTCCCCTATTAAAACGAGTGGAGTTTCTCTATGGGGCAGAACTTATACCGAAGAAGCTATTATCACCTTCCGAAGAGAAGGGGGTATTCAACTCGTTCCGCAAATGGCTGCAATCGGGATGCTCCGAGACGGCTCTGCGTACACTGCTACAGGGGCTATGGGTTATGGGATGGCTGCACCTAAAATTCCCCAGCTTATAAAAGTGGATTATACTTATGGTCTACAGGAAATCCCCCTAGACCTTCAAGACGCTATAGCTATGTTGACAGCTATTAAAGTATTTGAAAATGTGAACCTTATGACTACTCAAGGTATCCTTGGTTTTGCTGTGCAGGGATTTTCCGCACAGTTTGGTAAAGGTATGTACGAAGAGGTCATGGGTCGTTACGAAAAACGTGCTGGGGATATTCTCAGTAACTACAGATTCGTCGGAATGACGGGATGGTAATGTATGTCTTTACTTCCAGTTTCTAGAATTATTGCAAATGGAGCCCTAAAACTCGGAGGCTCTACAATACTATGGTACAAGGCTCAAACCTGCCCCGCCTACAGGCGTAATGGTAAGCCCTGTTATGACAACGATTCAGGCTCTAACTGGATTGACTGTCAAGTGTGTGGGGGTACGGGACTTGCCTACACAAAAAAACCCAGAGCTATTAAGGGTATTTACACAGACAACTCCAACGAATTCCTCCCAGATGGTAATGGTGGGTTCCTGACAGGTAAAAAGACCCTATCACTTCCTTGGGATTTGGATATATCCCTAATGAAACATAGGGGCTACTACTCGGATGGACAAATGGCACCTAGAGAAGTTCTAAAAGACAAATTCGTTATTCTTTCACCAGAAGGTAAGGTTGCTGAAGTTGTGTATTTAGAAAAAGACCCCGTTAAACCTACTATCAACTCTGGTACTATTTACCAGCATGTAGAAGTATCGAACAACTCATGAGATACTATGTTATGCGAATATCCGGCTACGGTGCGGATGAGTGCCATATATGCAAGGAGTGGGAGCACGAGGTGAATTCTCAGGGAGGATTCCCCTTTGGGGATAGCGATGTTGCAAAGGCAAAAAATCCCGATAAAGAAGGACGCACCAACCTATTCCACTCCAATTGTAGGTGTACATTACTAGAATCCCCGGATGGTATACCTATAAAGGATAGGCTAGATAAGAGGCTTCTCCTCGCTGGTGCCTTAGGGCACGTCTATTTTAGAAAAAAGACACCAGAAGAAAGAGCAGAACTTCTCAGGAAACACGACGATGTATGAAGAAAGATATATTGAACAAGACCTAGGATTTATAAGACCTAAATACATTGTAATGGAAGGACTAAAGAGGAAATTAGCAGAAATGCCTAATTTACAGCATAGCTTTGACCTTACATATGAATATCCTAGACAGGAATCCCAGGCTCAAGACCCTAGAAGTGGACGTACTGTCATACGACGTAAAGTGGTTATTAAAAAGGTCCAAAGTGCTCCTACTGTAAAAGGTATTGGTCAGACTTATGCCAGTGAAACATTTATTGATGAGGAGACGAGGAATCAACTCGCCGCCGAGGGTGTTGGTCAGGTAGATACCCACACAATTGAAATAAGTGTTTGGAGTCCTGAGTCTACTGATAGAGACCTTCTAATTGACCTAATCAAGATATGGATGTTAGAATTGAACCGAAATGTAGAAGAAACGGGTCTTCCGTTCTTTTATGAAAGGGGTATTTACGCTGTAGACGAAGTAAGAAATTACGAAACTATAGATAGAGGTAATGCTTCCACGCCATTTCATGTCGGTATAATAGTCTATAATTTATTATGTCCTTTCTACGGTGTACACACTGATAGATTCCAGAAATATAAATATGACATTATCAACAAAATCATAGATAATACAGATATCCCTGGGGACACCATTATTATCCCCAATCCTCCAACCACGCAAACACCTATAGGCGGTGGGGGAGGAGGCTCAGGTGGAGGAAGTACAGGTGATGGTGGTCACGACGTTGTAGTTGTACCGGATTCACAACCTATGCCCCCGAGAACAAATATAGGTGGTAGTTACGAAAGCTGGAACGATGATGTAATAATCATCCCCGGCCCGAATACAGAAGAACGTACTGTGCAAAGCGTAGTATTAAACACGGAGGAATAACCTTAAAATGGCTAGACAGATTAACTTTAATGCACACCTTATCAAGGTTTATGGGGCATACATTCGCACTAATATCTCATCACTAGTAGATATTAACGGCGTTGCGTCTGGTGTAATTGGCGTTGTCGGACTTTCCGAGAGAGGCGAGGTTGGAGTACCAACTAGAGTCTTCTCTTATATTGAGCTTGTTGAAAAGTTCGGTGATGGTCCACTCGTCAGACACGGACTTGCTATGTTCGTAGGTGGAGCAGCAGAAATAGTAGTTGTACGTATTGGTGACCCTAAAGCAGCGTCACTCTCTGCAACCAGAATTGACCCCGATGTAGCGGGTTCTAAATCCTACACAATTAATGCTCTTGAGAGAGGTACTTTCGGTAACAACATCTCATTTGCAGTTTATGACGAAGACCTTAGAGGAAACGACACTAAGACCTCTATGGGACTTAAGCGTTACGATGATAACGTTTATCGTGTTGTTGTTCGTTACGCAGACCGCTTTGGTAATGACCTAAGAGAGGAGTACCTATTCCCACGCTATGTACCCTCCCCACGTATTACAAAGACTACAGTAAACTCCCTGGGTGTAACTGTAACCTCAGAATATGGACGCTTCTTCAACACAAACACCGACAGCTACTTTATGCTAAGGGACCGTGTTACGGGAGACCTTAGAGAAATTCCTGAGGTTTGGACTTTTGGTTCAGAGCTTTCAGATACTACTAACCCTACAGCGATTGTAAGCCGTGAGGACTTTGTAGAGAAGGTAGAGGAGCTTAAGTCAAACTCTGAAGACCTACTAACCTTCCCAACCTTCATTGAGGGTACTACAGACAGAACTCCATACCCAATTGCAGTAATTCAGAATGTAATTAACAACGGTGGATTTGGATATGCACCATCTCAGTTCGTAAGACTTGACGATATTTCTCCCGACCTTGATGACCTCATTCCTGATATCAGCAACACCCTTAACCCCGGCGAAATTCCTGTTGGATTCAACCTTGCGGAAGTTCTAATCCCTCACCCTCCAGTAGCACTTGCTGGTGGAACAAACGGTGATGATGGTACTTCCTTCTACCTTGCTAAAGAGGGTTCAATCATCCACGACTACGTACCTACCCTAGGTACAGCTACAGATGATGCTCTTCTTACTGTCGCAGATAAGGCTCGACTTGAGTGGACTAAAGGTCTCGCCCTACTTGAAGAGGAAGATGTTAACTTCGTACAACTTGCTTATCTCTTCAACCCAAGAGCCCATAACCGAGTAGGTACTACATGGGATGAAAGGTACGGATTCTTCAAGAGCGTTATGCCTCTGTTATCAGCACACGTTGGTGTCCAGTCTAACACTCCAAATCGTAGATTCAGAACCTCCATCGTAGGTACCCCTTGGTACAAGAGTGACGACACCAGAAACAAGCAGTCTGATGCAGACTTCATGGATGCTACTAAGGAACTTAGTGGACTCATCAACTCAGACAGGTTCCAAGTATTCGTAGGCGGATTTAAATCCCGTGCATTCTCAACTTCTGTAGAGAAGTATGGTGCAGAAATGCTCGCTTCCTTCGTAGTAGGAGTACATGCCTCACTTGAGCCTCAGGACAGCATCACTTTCAGACAAATCTCAGGCATCTTCACTGATGGTCTTGAATTCTACTGGAACACCGCTGCTAAGAATGAGATTTACTCAAGAGCATACAACTCCGTATTCCGTAGAAAGAACTCTACTGGTGGTATTGAGTTTATCGCTGCTAACAACTTAACTTCATGGACAGGCGCATCTAACCGTGGTATGACACACTTCATCACACGTAGAATTACCGACTACATGAACGAATTTGTGTACAAGAACTTGCAGGAAAACTTCATTGGAAGGCAGTCTAGAGGCGCAGAAACCGCTGAACAAATCAAAAGATTCACAGAATATCTCCTCGATAGGCTCGTGGCAGAAGGTAAGCTTGTAAGGTACGCAAACCTACGAGTACAGCCGCTACCCGCTGACCCTACAGTGTTCGAAATCTTCTACGACTTCCAGCCAGTAAGCGAGATTAACTTCATCCTCGTAACAAATACACTTACATACTCACTCGCATAAGAGGTAATAACTAATGTCAGACGCAGTAAGAACAGCACCTCTGGCAGAGGTCAAGGCTTTGTCCTTGGCCTCTCTCGCAAAGGTAATAAAAGACCCGACTAATATAGATAAGTTCATCCAGAGCTTATCTTCGCAAACTACCCCCAGTATCACTCCTCTTATGGATTGCTTTGTTACTGTAGGTCTCGCAAGAAGCCTAAGGATTGACGAAGACTGGGGAACTACTGCACTTTATGGTATCGGAAGCCCTACAAGACCCGTTCTTGTACCTAACAACTACAGTGTTTCAGTGTCAATTGATAGACTTCAGTTAGATACTAGAGATAACTTCTCCTACATTACATCTCCTGATTACTGGTACTCCAAGCATATGCAGCAGAGAATCGGAGCGGCAGACTGGCCTATGTATACTTACCTATATGTTCACGACAGGGAGAAAAAGTCCCAGAATGCAGTAGAAATTTATGCACTCATGCCAAGGACAGCTTCGAAGCAGATTTCGTCCAGTGATGTTATGATTGTACAATCTGTACAGATGATTGGATTTAAATATCAGTATCTTGACTTTGTAGACGACCTACTAAGTAGAAGCTCAAATATTCTTAGCTACGGTAGAACATCACTTGCTAGTAAGAATAACGAGTTTGGTAATGTAAGCGTTGGGGTGAATAAATAATGGCTAGAACAGCACAACTCGCAAGGCTCCAGCTTGTAGTACCCGATATTGGCTACTCAATCTCAAAAGGTAAGGCCGTAAATAACAAAGTTAAACTTCTTACTGTTGGGCTTGCTCAGTCCGTAAGGATTGAGGACAACTTCGGTACGAAAGCGGAAAACGTTATTGGAACACCTTTACCTGTTTTCCACCCCGGATTCCAGCAGACTACTATTTCTATTGAAAAAGCAACTGTTGATGGATACTCTTTCCAGAACTTCGGAGCATTTAACCCCCTGTGGGCTTCTGTAGGCTCTGTATATAACAGAGATAACCTTCTAAGCCTAAAGGATATTCCTGAAATTGCACAAATAGCACCCAATGATGACGCTATTTTCCCATTCATGTTTATTTTAGCAGTTAAGGACATAGTATCCGACAGCTACACAAAGTCTAACTTCCCGCAAATTGGTGAAGATTATAATCCTAATGATAAGGACATGACGAAGAAGGCTACCAACAGTGTAGGCTCTTACGTATGTGTACTAAATACCGCTTCCATCTCCCTATCCTCGTCTAACGCAGTTATTATGGATAATATCTCAGCTTATGCAAGACCCCTCGCAGGTTCATGGTTCTCTGAAGCTCTTGCTTCTGCGTTCAAGGAAGAGAATGGTACTAACGGTATGAACCAAAACATCAACGCAGCACTCTACGGATACTTCTCAGATAACATTCCGGGAGTAACAAAAAAGAAAGGATAAGATAAACAATGGCAACTAAGAAACAAATGACAGAAAAAGAGTTAGTTGAAGCCGAAACAAAGGTAATTACTTTGCTTATGAACGAGCCTTCCGAGCTAATAGAACTTACAGAGGGGGTGAAAGTTCGCTTCAAGCGTCCAACTCTCCCTGGTAAATATAGATATCAGGTATGGCTTAATAAGAAACTACAGGAAATTGGCATTGATTCGACTGACACCGAAGCTGACCAAGAGTTTCTTTTCTATTGGAACTATTTCGGCTTACTGAATGCCCACGTAGTTGAGCTGGTTCTCCCTGACGGTACTCTATACGAGTATGACCAGAAAGAGGACACTAAGTACAAGTTCCTCCTAGAGAAATACGTCGGTGAGGAAATTTACAATAAAGGTGATGACGAATCAGGATTTATTCTGGACGCCATTAACAAGTTCACGGACTGGCAGCAGGAAACTTCCATTGCCCCTGAAGAACTAAAAAACTCCTAAAGACCTATCGCTGGTTCAACATGATTGAAGCTCGTAGGGGCGGGGTCGTAGGCGGTGAGGGCTTCGTGTCCTCACCGTCTATTCGTTTACTGCCCTATGCACCTCAAGACACTGATGAATGGACGGAAGAAATCTACGCTATATATCATCAAGCGCAGATAGCGGTAGGTCTTAGAAAAGAAGCAACAGAAGAAGAAATTAAAGCAGACGCACTACTTAATGAGATTGACGAAGCTATTAGTAGTGGTGAAGGCTGGCTTGACAAGGTTAAAAGCTACTTCGGGGATGATGAGTCTTTCGATACCCTCATTTCTGATGAGGATATTGTCGCTAATATCACTAAAGAACTTGATGAGCAGCAAGAGGATGAATAATGACACAAGGTGGTAACGCTGGTGGTGCTTTCCAAGGCCCACCCTCTCCAAATTCAGGTGCTTCAAATGCGCCCGGAAGTAACGCACAACTTAGAAACTTAATGGCAAAGGTAGCGGCAGCGGGAACTCCGGGGCAGGCTGGGCAGATTATTATGGCGGGAGTTTCCGGTGCTACCAACCTGACAGGTGCTCAGGCACAGCCTCTTATTAATGAGCTTTCGAAAACTTTGAAAGCTCAGGCTTCTCTCATTGAAGGTCTAAAGAATCACGGTGCTAACCCGGCTCATTTAGCTTCAGAGGCAGCTAAGTTCAAAAACTTAGAAGCAGCTATTAATGCTCTGAAATCCCAACAACAGTCTGCACTCCAAAACGGTGCGAGATTAGATACAAAACTGGTTGATAACCTTAATAAGATTAGCGCCCTGTTATCTAATCCACAAATTCAGAGAGTAATCAGTCAACTTAATAGTGTAGGTCAGGGGACTGGCGGCTCAGGCACTCCTCCACCTCCGGGCAGCCCTCCCAGCCCCGGTAACAACCCTCCTAGACCTCCGGGAGGTTCAGGAGGTAATTCCGGCGGTCCTCCAAACCCCGGTAATACTAATCCACCTCCGGGAGGCGGTGGTGGTTCAGGTGGTGGTTCAGGGGGCGGCTCTGGGGGTTCTGGAGGGTCTGGGGGTGGTTCAAGAGGTTCGGGAGGCCCTACTGGACCCACACCTTCTATACTATCGGGGTTCTTAAAGGAAGTGCAAGACCTCAGGGTAGCTTCAAAGGAATATTATGAGAAGCAGAAGCACGGTATACAATCCTCGCTTACGCAAGATGACCTGAAAGCACTTAAAAATACTCTTGTAAATACTATGAACACATTAATGCAAGACCCGTCCTTATCACAGGATGATAGGGAACTTGCACTTAACAAGTTCGGTAATGCTATTTCAAAGTTCGAAAGCTCCTATAAAGAGCAAAGTGCTGCTACCAAAAACTTTGTTTCCTTTGCCTCTGGAGCTATATCTGCTTTACAGCTTGGTCAGTTAGCATCGAAGATGTTCTTATCAGACCCACATCAATACCAGACAATGCCCGCTATTAATGCGATTGGCAATACTGGTAAGATGGGTGGGGTCTTATCTGCTGGACTATCCGCTAGAGAAAGTTGGGAACTAGAACAAAACCAATCAGTATTCGGAGTAGGTGCGGGTATTGCAGGTCTTGGTATGCTTAAAGGTGGTAAGGCTGGACTCGCTATGGGTGTTGGTGGTGCCGCTCTTGGTGCCATTGGACTTGGAGGGGGAGGCTCTGTGTTAAGAGACTTTATCGGACAGGCTACAGGAACCATGACAAGTGAAAAAATCATGGCTAACATGACTGCCGAAAAACTCATGCAACCTCAAACGCTAGTAGACCGTGGAAATATGTCTAAGGAGTTATACACTGCATTTGGAGGTAATCCTTTCAAGAGTACTGCCTCAGGTGAAAACTTTACAAGCCTCGGAAACTACATGAACGGCGCAGTTAAGAGTACAAACACAGCCACAGGCAATGCCTACATTGACAAGTTCCTCTCGATGGGTATGACTGGAACAGATGGGGCCAATGCCCGCAGTCTTGGTATGGATGCCGATGCTATAGGCGGATTTGCTTCTAATATAGCAGGTAACCTTCGTGGAAAATCCATGAATCAGGCTATGAAGTTAGGTAACTATGCCTTAAAAATGGGCACAGGGCTAGGTGTAGACCCTAATACTTACGCTGAAACCTTCAAAGGTATGCAATCTGTGGGTATGACCAACTTACAGAGTGTGAACAATAAGTCTCTGTCTGTGTTTGCAAACGCTAAGGGTGAAGTTTCTCAGTTCGCAGCCAATGTCCTACAACCTGCACTTATGAAAGTAACGCAGAGTTTAGCTATGAGAAGTGTGTCAGTTTCAGCCGAGAAGCTTTCTGATAATGTGAACTCATTCCAGAAATATCTACAAACAGATTTAAAGGGTACAGAATTAGGCCGAAGAGCCGCTGGAGACGCTAATATCCTAGGTAGTATGATGGACGGATTCGCAGGCTCTACAAATAAATACACACAGTCTACCGCTGGTCTATTTGCCGCTCAGAATATTCTAGGAGTTAACCCTTATGACTTGATAAGAAGTAAGACTGACCCTGCAATGTTCATGAGAACAGTACAAAACTCTATAACTAACCTTGGATTCAATAAAGACATGTTCCAAACTATAACCGATGAGAAAGGTAACAAGTCTATTCAGGTAAAAAATGAATATGGTAAGGCTATGGAGCAATTGTCTGAATTATTCGGTCAAGATTTCGCTAAGATGGAACAGCTTGTAGGTGGTATTGTTATGGGAGGGGGCGACCCTACCAAGATAATGCGTCAATACGGGCTTGAATTAGACAAAAACGGTAAAATAGTCGAAGCTACCGCAGGTAAAAAGACAGGAGATATAGCTAAAACTCCAGAAATGAAAGCTGCGGCTCAACTAGCTGAGCAGAATGATGCGTTTACTAAGAACGTTCAATCTATTCAGAAGAATATAGCTGAGCTTCAAACTGAAGTTTTAAAATACACAAAAAGCGATAAATTCCTAAATGATGCTCAGACTGGTATTAAAGATATCATTAATAAAGCAAAGGCTTTGTTAGGTAATAATAACCCCGATAAGCCTACTAATGGAGATGGGAGGCCCGCTGGGGAAAATTACGACACAACCCATGCACCTACTGTTGCTCCAGATAAGTTAGGTACATTCTTTAAAGGCATAGGTTTCAATTCCCCTGAACTCGCAGCACTAAAGACTGCACAAAACGCAGATGACAAAAAGGGCATGTGGGAAGCAATCCGTAAACTTCAGGTTAAAGCTGACGCTGCGGGTAATACTAGTTTCAATCAACTTATTGACCCTAGCAGTGCAAGGGATAGTGCTGGTGCTATATTCAAAGCATTGGGTTCAAATTTCGTCGGATTAGTAAACCCTACACCCGGTGGTAATAATAATCAAAAATTTACCCCCGGAAATAATAGCTTCATGGTAGGTGCGTCTAGAATCGCCAATTACACTGGGAATAATTTTAATAACTGGAGTGGTAATTTTAATGGTGGTCTAAACTCGTATGGACTAGATAATACTGACCGAATCAAGGCTGGGGTTGATAACATCAAAGGCACCCTCAATCTACAAGAAAGACAGTATGCAAAATCTAATTTCGGTTTAACAATGGGGGACCAAACTCTACACCCCACTCAGCAGGATATGATTATTGATAGTGTAATCAAAAAGACTGAGGCAAAGTTAGGTAAGAATAAAAATAGTCAAGAGTACAAAAGTACAATGGGATTCCTTAACGGTGTAAAGAACATGAGTGCTCAAGACCCTAGAAGGGGTGATTTAGTTAAATTACTAGGTCTAGCTGCGTCTAACACCAACGGTGTACTGAACCTAGGTAATGCACTTATAGGCTCAGATACCAAAGGTTACAGTGTTTTTGGAGCTAATTTAGGCGACGACGCAAGTATTAATGGCCTTAACCCTTCTAGTGCTGCTAAGTATGCTGCCCCAACTACACCAAAGGGTCCGACTCCTAAAGTTCCTGCAAAAGGTAAAGGGGAAATCCGTGCAGGACAATTAATGTCGTCCGTTAATACACAGTCTGGTGGAGATGAGGTCGTTATTACTGTAAAAGGCGATAACGCAGCGCAGAAGATTAGTAGTCAGATTCAGGCTCAAATTAAGGATTCAGGTTACGCAACAACAAGAAGGGGCTAAGATAGTAGATGAACAGTGAAAACAAGGCAAAACTCAGGAAAATGATGAGAAGGATGCAGGAAGGGCGTATGAGAGGTACTCCTGCATCCATGTCTCCCCTCTTTGGATTTGGCATGGCGGCAAATGCCCTAGACAGAATATCCAAAATGATGCAGGAATACTCTGCTAACAATAGAATTGAGGGCATGAGTAGTCCTGACGCTTACATGGCCGCTGTGAATATGGCTCAGGTAGGAATGAAACTGGGTGGGCTCGGTGGCGCTAGGCTCATGCAAAAATTCATAAATGACCATTATCAGTACACTGTTCATCCTGCTATCCGATCTATCGGAAAAGCAGGCGGTAAGTATGGTTCTATTTTAGAAAGCTACATACAAGCCAAATCAGATATTAAAAAATCCTACGGGGACATTGGTGCCACAATAGGACAGGGACTAGCCTTCGGGCTAGCCTTCTTTGCTAAAGGTCTCAGACTAACATCTATTGCTGCTGCGGGTACTGGTATTGGTATTCCTGCTGCTGCAATAGGACTTGCTGCATCTTTTGTAGTAGAGGCTGTAGCTTCTATGATTCTGCCTTGGATAGGTAGGAAAATAGCAGAGGCGGTTGTTGAGAAGACAGGTTATGTGGATAAAATGTCTAAAGCTACCTTGGGTCAGGGTATCATGAACACCCTACCTGAGGGTTTCTATCATTTTAAAAGTGTGGCTAGTTCAGTCGTAGGTCAGAAGTGGTACAACAAAGACGACTCTTACGCATCCTACTTCTCTACTATGCAGAGATTAGCCACCACAAAAGTAGACGGCATTTCCATGCGTAACCTTGGAATCTCTACACGAGAGACAGGCTCAATGTATTCGGAAATTTCAAAAAACCTAAACATTAATAATGAAAATTTAGGTACGTATACAAGAACTCTCGGTATACTTAGAGGAATAACAGGTGAGGACTTTACTGGAACATTCGCAAGTATTTCACAAGGTTCTGCTATGTCGTCCACTGATATTGACGCTACAGCATCTTCATTCCAATTGTACTTCGATGCTGTATCCAAAGGGGGTAAACAGGTAAACAAGGCTGCTTTGAACCTCACAAGGAGTCTCGCTGAGGCGGCTGATGGGTATGCTAAACGAAACATCGCAGTAAAAGATGTACCTATGCTGTTTTCTGGTATGCAGAAGTTTGTACAGAAAAATATGCAGCCCGAAGGTAAGCAGGATACCTCTGAAGCTTCAGATATCATTGGTATATTAAATAATATCGCTGGAGATTACGGTAACTCCCCTCTTGCAAGTCAAATTTCTAACTTTGCAGGTATTAGCAGGGCGAATGCAAAACGTGGTTTGGATTCTGACGGTATTTCCCGTATCTCTATGGCTATTTCAGGCAAGTATCATTTTGGTAATGACTCTAGTATAGATAAGAAGACTGGAACCATGAAGTTAGGGCGTAAAGGTGAAAACACCTTCGCACAAATGTATCTAGACTTCACTAGGTCACAAGAGCAAGGCGGTCTTGGTCTATCAGATGAGAATAGTCAGCAGTTAATTAAATACATATTAGCCTACCAGACAAGTTCTGAGGGGCTCACATTTAGTAGAGATTCTAAAAATCCCCTATCAAGCACTATAACTGCTTTAAATGGCGAAGCCTTACTGAAATTAGGCGATGTTCAGGTTCAGATAACAGATAGGTACGAGAGTCTAACGGGTATATTTTCCAAGGACTTCATAACTCTAAGTGATACCGTTCTACTAACTACCACCCAGATGACTGAACAGATTGCGAAAGGTGCATTGGACCTCCTAAGAGTAACTAAACAGATTGTAAATCAAGGTTCAAGTGGCGGTGGGGCTGTAGTTAGCGGAGGTTCAGGAAAAACTGGTGGGGCTGTAGTTAGCGGGGGTACAGGAGGAACTGGTGGTACTATTACAGGTTACGGTACTCCGACTCGTACTGCGGGTAGTTCTGTCATTGGTACTAAAGACCTCTTGATAGCCCACGCCGGGTTTAAAGAGCAAATAGCGCCAGCAGCAGCAAAAGCAGGTTTGGAACTTAAAACCCTGTACGCATTCCTTGGTGCAGAATCTACCTTCGGTACTAATGTAAAAAATTATGCAGGTATGGATTACGTAGGTGTAGGCCAGATAGGTGTTGCAGCCATGATAGACATGAACAAGCTGCATAATACAAACCTAGACAGGATGAAAACCGCAGACAACATCATGTTAGCTGCATATTACGCTGATTATCTCCGTGACCGTTACGTTAAAATGAAGCAAAACTCTTTCAAGGGTTACAACTTTGACCCAAACGACCCTAGGGTTATTTATATTGCATATAACTGGGGCATGGGTAACCTAGATAATCACATAAGACAATGGGGAGGTATTAATTGGGAGAAGCTACCTGACGAGACCCAAATAGGTGTGAGGAATGTAGAGCGTGCAGCTAAAGGTTTTGATGCTGTACAAGGTGCTCCTATATACTCAGTACCTTCAGGTGTCGTCGGGGCTCCAGTATCCCCTTCTTCACTAACCCGTGTTGTAGCAAACTACAGAGGTGGGGTTACAAGAGGCATCAATGATGGTTCTTATAGAAGTTCAACCGCTTTGCTATACAACATGAGCGGCGCTAGTACCGAAAGAGGACGTACTATTGCTGATAAAGCAGAGATGCTTCTTGCAACAGGTGGTAGGTCCATGTACAGTGCAACCTATGATTTCTATGGCATGTGTGCTGCGGTAGCAGGTAAAGTATTGGAGAGTGCGGGCGTAAGGAATAGAGCAGTGGGTAATGCTGATGTTCAAAGGGATATTTGGAAAGGAAGAGGCATGACCCTAACATTAGACGAAGTTGCTAGGACTGGAGGATTTCAGCCAGGAGACCTTGTTTACTTCGCTGACGGTCAGCACGTAGCTATTGTTTCTCACGACGGCAGCTTAATTCAGGCAGGTTACGCTAAGGATGAGAGAGGTTCATCACTTGTACGTACAGACGCCACTACCTTTGGTTCAAAAGGTTCAAATGCTATTGTTGTTCGTGTATCCGCTGATACTAATAACGACGGGCGTATGAGTGATGATGAGCGTGAAGCGTTATTTAAGGTAGTACCCGCTGCAATTAAGAAAACTCAGGCAATAAAGAAAGTATCCAAGACCATAAAAGGTAAGGAAGTACTTGTTAACGCACTGGTAAACGGTAATGACGGTACCTTTAGTGTTAAGAATCTTTCCGGTACTGGACTTAGCAAGGGTCAGGTTGCTAAAATAAAGAAACAAGAGGCTGCAATAGAAAAAGCATTGGGCCTCAAAGCCGACCAATTGGAATTCGAAACTCAAGCAGTAAGTGGGGGTTCTGTGCTTAGAATTAGAATAGATGCTCCCTTAGATGATGTTGGTAAGGTTTCACAAGACATAATTAAAATTATTGAGAGGATTATATAATGGCAACAAGCTACAAAACAGAAAAATCTCCAAGACCGGACCCTGACCTCCGTAAAGGAGATATGAAAAAGTATCAACTGCTTTGGAGAGCGGGTGCCTCTACAGGCACCAGCCTGTCAAACAGAATTATTATCGGCTCTGATAATCAAAAATTAACAACGAGAAGTCAACTTGTAAAGAAAACTTCTGTAACGAGCCGTACCAAAAACATCACCACACAGTCGGAGAATATGCCTGTAGAGGGGGACTTCCTTCAAACGCTACTTAGTTTAGGTAATACCCACGATATTACCCTGCCTTTTAATACAAGTATTTGCCTTACACAGGAGTACACACCTCAGATTACCAATAAAATAGCTTCTTATGCTACACTAGCAGGTAACTCAGTTGTGGCCTTTGGTCAGGGTATCCGAAAGATAGGAATGAAAGTTACTATCATAAAAGCAGCCCCTTACCACATACCATATACTGCCGCCCTTGAAGCTATGACAATCATGAGCGGAGCACCTACTAGGTACTTAGGGGGATTATTTTTGCATAGTTTTGATAGTGCAAACCCCGCCGCCGCAAGGAAGTACAAGGTAGTTGTGGAGTCTTTGACTCCGGTATACAGGTCTGATAGGAACACAACTATAGATTTTGACATGACACTTCTCGTAGCTTACGATTACTCTGCGGATAGGTACGGACGCTGGGGAAGATTAGGACTTTAAATGGAATATACATCATTTGCAATTGCTGTTATTGAATCAATCTGGCCTCATCCTGATGGTTACGACTACATGGGAAAGGCTGATAAGAACAGTCAAGATGAGCAGACAATTTTAGGTATGGGCGCTAAGGATGTTGTTGGGCAAACTTTCCACGAAGAATCTACTGAACCTTCTGGCTGGTACAAGGTTGTGCCTTTAAATATCACATCCTTCAAGACTCAAGCTACAACCTCTGAAGGTAATAACTGGTCAGTAACGTTTACTGCCGATGATATGCTCCTTGTGCAAACAGGTAAAAGCGGTAAAATCGAAGGTAATGCTTTAATTTCGGAGATAATTGATTCCTTGAGGGAGGCTTCAATTGTACCCGGAGGTAGTGTTTCTATTTCTGACCTAGTTTCCAAAAATCCCCTCTCTAACCTACCCTATGCAGCACGTAGAGTCTCTTTACGTGACAACCTGTTTAACTTACAGGATTTGGTAATTCCTGGCGACACATTATCTATATGGTATTATAACGACCCTTCAGAGTTCTTCCCCTTCGAAGCAGTGCAGCAGAAATTAAGCAGTACGGTAAATATCGAAGCAGATTTTCATGAAGTTATCGGCTCTGGGGATAGGAGAGGTCAGTTCAAAACATCGGATGACCAGTATGCTTCTGAATTTAAGCTTGGTCTGGACAATTACGTGTACTCTGCTGCCATCAAGAAGGCGAAAGGTGACGGTAATGGTGGTTTCGAGATAAAAAGGTCTGAAATAGACCTAATGGCACTCACTACAGTAGCAGACGCCACCCGAGTAATCGAACTTGGCGGTGAGGATATTAATGTCATCGTAGCGGCTTCCGCCTCTGAAGCTAAGGTGAATAATACTGAGTTCCTAGGTGCGACTACCAGAAACCCCAACGGTCTATTTACAGACCAGTTGGCATGGTTCCTTACCGTTCAATATCCTGATAAATTCGCAGGTTACACCAAGATTTATAAATCAGAAACTTCTAAACCGGATAAGGGCTGGGGTAGACCTTCGGGTATTGCGTACCAGCAACCTACGAGTGGTAGAGGGGACAGGGTTGCTATTCAATACTATCTTATCTCTTTATTCAGAGATGCCGCTAACCTACAGAATACTAAAGACGCAGATGTATATGCTGCTGCGGAAAGTGGTAAAGTTGATGCTGTTATTAAGGCAAAGGCAGCCGTTATCGAGAAAAAAGGATTAGAAAGCAACCCTACCAGACCGCCTCAACTTGAACCTGAGAGTGACTTTAACCCTACTCTCTATATCACGGGGCGTAATTTATTTGCTGACCTTATAAAGTCAAAAGTAGAGCAGGTTTCAAAGACCATTAAAGGGGATGATAAAATCTCCCAGAAAAACAACGTTAACTCCGTAATTAAAAGAAAAACTCTTTCCAGTAAAAACTTCGGAGAAAATTCTTATCTTGTAATGAAGGGGCATATACAGGGGGTATCTACCTCACGTTCAGCTTCAGCACAAACCATAACAATAAACGGGTCAGGCTTAGAGTACCCTCTCACTAAGCATCTAGTGTTCTTCGATACCCTTACAGACATTTTATCTTCTAACGGCTATCTACAGGATTATAGAAACGGGTCGCTGGTGTCTATGAATCCCGCACAACAGATGTTGTTCCTAATTACTAAGTATGCTCCCAAGCAGATACGATGGGGTCCAGTATCCTCCAATGACAATATTAGTCGTCAGGTAATGCACATAAGTACTGTTAATGGCCCTGTAAAAAACTTGATACCCGCTGAGGCTTTCAACAAGAATAATGTGCTAAAACGTGGTAACTTAATTATTGATAGAGACCCCGCACTGTATGAGGAGTTGAAGAAACCTGTCAATGAGCGTCAGGATAAGGAAGGTATTCCAGAATCTATCCTAATGCCGTATGCTCGAATGTTCACCCCATTGACACACTACAGTTTGTACAGACTGGGTGAATCTCTAAGGGCTTTCCTTGCCGCTGACCCTTCAGGTGAGCTTGGTAATACTGCATTCCCTCACCAAATCGAGGACAGGACACCTGTGCTTCAGATGATTAAACAAATCGCTGGGGCTCAAAACATCATGGAATTCTTTGTTGACAGTAATGGTTACATGATTTACCGTGTAGCAGCAGAGGCGTGGGAACGTACCCCAAGACCAGAATACACTCCTACGATAGAAGAGGATACTCTTTTAAATCTAAACTTCTCTGAATCTGACGACAACGTGGTTACGCTTGTTGATGTTACTATGCAGCAGATGAGCGGAATGGGTAACGCAACTACCTCTGCAACTCAGTATCACTTTGGACGTGGACTTGCGAGAGTCAACCCCCTACCCCTAAGCTACACTCCCGCCTATACAAGGATGGATACCTTAAAGAATACACTTTCTCCTGAGTTCTTTAGATATGGTCTAAGGTACCAAGGTCTCACAGATGTGTACGGAGGTACTACATCTGCGGCTAGAGATAAGGCAAATACCATTTATAGGTTTTACGGCTCTCCTGTAAAAAGGGCAGAAGTTACCGTAATTGGAAACCCATCTTACCGTGCTGGGGATACGGTGTTACTCACACTTCCTACTCATAAGAAAAGGCTTAAGAAGCGTCTAAAAATCAGTACGATGCTCACTTGGATGAAAAATATCCAAGGTAGTAGTATCCACACTAAGATGTATGTTGGAGATGAAGGTAGGCTTAAAAACCCCCAGTATTATACAAATCCGGGCTTCAATCTTGGTAACGAAAGTCTATTTGGCTTAGAATATTTAGATAAACCTCAAGTTTTATCTAAATTTATTCGAACTATAGAGTGGATGAGAAATGTTATAGGAGATGTGGCTATAACATGGGATATGTTTCCCACAACTCTGTGGTGGTACCTTGACCATCCTGAGAACGGGGGTAGTAGTGTGGTTGATGCGTACAAACTGGTACTTAGGGGTATGGCTAATCAGAAATCAACCTATACACCTAAAGAACTTGAGATAATTCAAAAATACCTACCTTTATTACGTTTCAATAACTTCATGTGCATGAGCTTCTACATTGATGGAGTAAGTCATTCCTATGAATTCAACTCGGCATCTACCACAACATTGACTCTATCCTATGGTCAGGAGAATATCTGCTTGATTAGCCCTACCACAGGCTCTATCGTAGGGTTCTTCTCAGTAGACAGGAGAATAAGAGACTTATTCCCCGGAGCTATTGAAGATTTCGAGATTAAAAATGACGGTATGTGGAGAAAACTATTTGCTGCTCAGTTTAACGAAGATTTACAATATAAAGCAGGCTCCTTCGTGTATCAGTCGTCTGAGGTAAGAAATACTTCGAATTATTTACATACAATTGCTTCTAGATTTGGTAAAGTATTTGATGATAACTACAATGTGGGTGGATGATGAATAATTACAATCTAAGAGATTCAAAATACGAAAATTCTAGGAGGTACGCTGACCCTACAAGCGATACCTTCAAAGTTCTTGTAACAACAGTAGATAACAACGAAACTATTGATGATATGCAAAAGGAGGGTAGGTCTGCTTGGATGGGTCCAGACGCAGACCGCAGGAATTTAGGCATCACAGGTATTCGTATTGACCAGGGCACCTTACTTCTAGACATTTCTGTACCTCAGAGCGTGGCTGGTAAGGTGGAAATGCCTCAGGTTGGGGATATTGTTCATTGTAAGATGAATGCCTCAGGACGTGCTTCGGTCATCGAGACTTCGCATACTGAGTATAATCCTCGCAGGTTTTCTGTGGACGGACACTCCGTAGTTCCTATGTGGCTATCTATGCCGGGAGACCAGGGACAACTGTTCTCCCATAAAGACCACGGTATGCAGTTCTCAGCACGTCCCGATAAGCACGATGTGAACTATTTACCTAAGAACAAAGCATCATTTATCACACAATGGGTAAGGTCTGTAACAGGTTTTAGGTGGAGGAAGACCATCTACGAGGATAGAACTGTTAAAGCAGGTAAGTTTGTTCTCAGGGGAGATAATGTATTTGACATTGACCCGGAACACATGCCTAAGCTAATTGTAGAAGAAACAGGTATATCTCTTATGCCTGTGAAGGCTAAACAGCATCAGTACCCTCAACCTAATAACACTCCCTTCATCCGTGAGGAACGTCCCGAATTCAAATATAGATATCGTGTACATAAATGGCTGAAACAAGTGCCTAAATTTGACCCCTTCGATGAAGGCAAAACCGCAGCGATAGAAGGGGACGATTATGTAGATTACACCCTAAGAACTAAGTATCAGTTCTCATATGAACCTATATTAGACAGTAAATACAGAACTAAAACCTCAGGGCAAGGTAAAACCCCCGCATTTGAAAGGGAACTTCCCGCAGTGGAGGAATATCAACTCGCATTGAAGGGTAATAACAAGCTACTAATTCAGGACGTTAACGGGGATGGGGAGCAGATTTTCATGACCTTCAAATCCCAGTACGACGAAGGTTTTACTATCGTTCATGATAAAGATAGGGGTCAGATAAGGATACGAGACCACATAGGTAACACCATCCTATTAGAAGGTGACAGGGAAAAACCCAGAATAATTCTGAAAACTTCTGAGCATCAGACCCTAGAGATGGGTGGTAAAAAAGGTAAGGGTCAATTCCTATATTTAAGAAACGGTGCTGCTTACGGGGATTCGGAATTAGATTGGGGTAGGAAAACTGGTGTAGGAATAGGGGATGTTTTCAATCAGGAATTCATTATGGTTGACTCTCAGGCCATTATAGGTGACTCTGAATTTAAAAATCGCCTATCCCCCGGACTAGCCTCCATGATAATCGCCCCCGGAATTTACATGAGGACTGTGGATGATAGTAGAAAGGAGTATGAGAAGCGTTATGCATCTTATGAGATAAACGGTACACTTATAGAGAAATCAATTCAATTGTGGAAAGATACGAACACAAGTGTTGTTACTCAAAGTTCTGTGCAGAAAAGTAAACATGAGTGGTTTGTAGAGGGTAGAACAAACGGTAAGGTATTCAATGTCATAAAATTCTTGGACGATTACATGATGTTCTCTAGGCCAGAAGAGCCGGGAGACGTGAGTTCGTTTAAAATGAGTAAAGCTGGAATCGAATTGGATTCCAAGAAGGATATTAATATACGCTCCGAAACTGCTCTAAGTATCCAAGCCCCTAAGGTTGATATCGTAGGAACTACAGTAGATGTGCGTACCGGACCAATCGCTGCACCCAAGAAAGATAATGGGACGTGGACACTATGATTGCGGTGAGTCCAGATTCGCTCTGCGGAGGGGTGTCTATCACTCCTTCTCAGAGCTTTTTTAGGGTGAATGGTAAGCCTGTGCATCGTGATTTAGACCTTGTACCTATTCACGTTAATCACATATCGCAGACTATAAGTTCAACTAGGTTTTTTACATGCGAAGGTATACCCGTGAGTATAGCCGGGGATAGCGCCTCCTGCGGTCACACTATTTCTGGAAGTGAATTTGTAACTGTATCAGGTTAGAAATCTCCTCAATTAAAAGGTAATATTTAAACATGGTTGAATTTTCGCACGTAAGCATAACGAACGATTTCGGAGATTATGTACAATACCCAGACGTACAAAATAAAGAAATTTCAAAACTAAATAAAATAAGAGAATATTACCTTATAGACTTAAAGATGATGGGTACTGGGGAGCTGTCTACCGAGGGTGGAGATTTATCTATAACTGGCGGGTTAAATAACCTAGCACAGGCCCTTACGCACAGGCTGATGACTGACAGGGGTACACACCCTATGGATAAAACTTTAGGGGTTCCTTGGAGTTCATATATAGGTCAAAGTTATGTGGATGACGAAATAATTCAATATGAGCTGATGCAGGAAATAGCAGCAGAGGTATATAAAGACATTAGAGTACAGGAGATAATATCTATTGATGTTAGTTTCATAGATATTTATGCCATAAAGGTAGAAATTGTCGTCGCACCTACAGGGATGGGAAGTACATTTGGCATAGCTCTGCAAGTTCAGGATACAGGTGGTTGATATAAAAAGCGCAACAGAAATTTTCAATTCAATGAAGCAGTACTATGGTAAGGTCCAAACAAAAGTTACGGATTTAAGTGCTACTTCAGTCGCAGGGTCTATCATATGGAGCCTCTCTACGCAGCTAGAAGAACTTTATGAGTCTATAGAAGAGGTTAAACGTCAGAGTTATATACAAACAGCGGAGGGTACCTATCTAGATAGGCTAATCTACGGTACTTTCGGCTTAACCCGAAACAAAGACACAAGGGCTGTTGGATATGTTGTACTGTATGCAAATTCCCCTATACAGAACCCTGAGGACTTAAGGCTATGGTGTGCAAAGTACGACCCAAGCTCTGACGAGTTAAGTGGTGAAAGTTCCGCTTTGAAATTTGTTACATCTGGCAGTGAGAAAGACGCAGGTAGGGTATTCGTACTTGTATCCCCTAAAGGCGGGGAGATTTCAGTAGAAGATGGTAAAAGTTATATAAACACAACAGGTAAGTATGCTCAGTTCTACGTACTTCCCGTGGTGTCAATGACGAAAGGTGAGGATGTAAACATACCAGAAGGTTCTATCAGGGTTATGAGTACATCCGTTCCGGGAATTAATGGTGTAATTAACACCTATTCTCCTATAACAACCTTCTTTGCAACACCTAGTGAAACTCCAATACAGGATAGAGTGACTTCTATATCTTCCATTACAGACTTCTCTATGGAGGTTGTAAACTCCTATAACTTCTCTGGGACTGGATTAATTAGTATTGAGACCTATGATGGTAGAACACTTAAAGGCTTCTATCAGGGTAGGCTAGATAACGGTGGAGGGGTTGTAGTATCAGAACTTATCCGAGATATACAGCTTGAATATACTGATGCGAGTACTCGTACAATTGAACTGAACCAAGAGGCATTTTCTTCCGGCGTCCACAGCTTTAAAAGGTTAGATGAAAGCGGAAGGTCCATTGTCTATACACTCACAGATGCATGGTTTGGCAACAGGCCCGCAGTGGTAGGTACCCCACAGTCCGATGTGTTAGGTATTATCAAGGATGCAACTTTAAGAAGAGTAGCATTACTTGTAAGACAGGTTGAGTCTGAGATAGATAAATCCATTATCTATGACCCTGACAATGTTATTAATGAGCAAGGTACTATAGTTGAATCTGCACGTATTGGAGGAGGTTCTAGCCTTGAATCAGACGATGAATACAGGATTAAATTAAAGAAGTATCTAGCTTCCTTAGGACGCTCTACCCCTACAGCACTTGAGGCAGGAGCTTTAACTGTACCGGGAATCGTTTTTGCGAAAACCCTACCCAGTTATATGTCGCCTAGGGGCTCTGCGACTCTTCTTGTGTCTGGGGACACAGGTTCGGTTAATTCCTTCCAGATATTCGAAATGAAAAGAACATTGGAAGAGTATTGGAAGGCCGCAGGAATCAGACTAATTATTAAAACTCCTCAAAAACTAGAAGTAACGGCTATGTGCAGGGTATCCTTACAGCCCGGATATTCAGAGCACATGGTGGAACCTGAGATAAAGTTTGTCATTAGAGATTACTTTAATAGCAAATTACCGGGAGCTACCATCTCCTATTCGGAACTCACCTCAGCAATACTTAACGTGCCCGGTGTGAGGAATGTTTGGAATGTATATATTGGAAAGAAATTAACGGATTATGGCTTCAGAATGTCCAGTAAATACGAGGGATACACCCGCACCAGAGCCAACACTAGGGTTAATTTTGGCATTAAGTTCTCTACTGTGAATCTAATGTTTAAGAACGAGATTCTTAGGGATAACCTACTAGTCATAAGTAATCCAGATATTCAATTAATGAATTTACCTTCTAACGCACGCTACAAACTGTACAAAATATTGTCCACAGCTAATAACACCGTAGCTGAAGACACAGCACTGCCTTGGAATAGTAATGGAAGTGCAGCAGCTTCAACTTCTATGACATTAGATAGAATCTCAAATGTACAGGACTATGAAAAATTCCTTGGAGATTATGTCTATAAGCGTATTAGAACGTCACCTTC